>OIWQ01003799.1_pt1 | contig 13063 bp, 14 predicted proteins | sample 1587571 | NCBI WGS metagenome assembly OIWQ01 (sample SAMEA3888910, study PRJEB22519) | human gut metagenome | biome: human gut; feature: human-associated habitat; material: faeces | place: Denmark | collected 2010 | reverse complement strand
AATATTTGTGAGACTACCAACTTTTTTATGAACTATTCTTATCCCGAACTGGGGTCGTATGTGTTGCCAACTATCGAGAGATAATTCTCGAAGGCGTGTCGAGAGATGACTACTGTGCCACGGCAGTCGTTAGGGTGGAATGATAGTGTATCGGCTTGCTGAAGATTAGCATCGAGAAATAGATGTACGTGGTTGTCGGTGTCGTTGATGAGTCCGAACGGCGATACGCTGCCAGGTTCCAGCCCAAGAAACCTCATCATACGTTCGGGTGATGCGAACGAGAGTTTGCCGCATGAGGGTAGTCCTTTGCTCACCAGCGACTCTTTCAGCAGATGTTCCAGGTCGTGGATGGCGAGGTCGTGGTCGCAGTTGAAGCATACGAGATAATGGCGGTTGCCCTTGTGGTTGCGGAAGAAGAGGTTCTTGCAGTGCACGCTGCCATCGTCTTTCCACCAGCGTTTTGCCTCCTCTATGGTTTTGCCTTCGGGATGGTTGTAGCAGCTGAATGGAATGTTGTGTTCTTTAAGGTAGTTGAGAACCTTTTCTTGTCGTTCGGATATCTGTTCCATAGTTCATCGAATAATTTCTTACAAAAATACAACATAATCGCGTATAAACAAAAGCTATTCGATAATAAATCTTTACCTTTGTAATTACTAAGTAGAATACAATCAATGAATCCAATCAAGCGTTATATCATCTGGCTTCGTCGCATGTCGTATAGTCGTGGCTTCGGAGTGCAATCGCCATCGGCATATCGTTTCATACGTTATGTCATCAGCGAACACTATCCGTATTATGCCTACGCAGACCTGCGCAAGAAGTATCCTGCGCTCGATTGGCTGACACGCAAGCGCATGGAGCTTTACTTTCGTTTGGCAAACTTTTGCAGAACGAAACAGATGGTTGACTACAGCAAGGACAGCAGTCTGCTTGCTGATTATGTTGCGCATGGTTGCAAGATGACGAGGGTGCGTAACGTTGTTAGCGAATTGTCGGGGGGTGATACAGTTGATGATTCGCTTGATGATGTGGTTATGCGATTAGTACGAATCTGCCCCATTGCTGGGTGTGAAGCGTTTTTGGAGAAGGCTTTAGCTGAGTCAGACCAGTCGTCGGTATTCGTCATTGAGGATATCAGTTCGGATGGAGTGGCTCACCGTATGTGGCAGCAACTTGTGGAGAGCGAGAAGGTGAGTGTGAGTTACGACCTCTATTACTGTGGCATCGCTTTCTTCGATACCGACCGTCATAAAACGAATTACGTAGTGAACTTTTAATGAATTCTATCTAATTTATCTGTTAATATTAAACCTATGAAACTATATACAAGGCATGGCGACACGGGGCAGACCACCCTCGTAGGAGGTAAGCGCGTGATGAAGGACGACATACGTATCGCTGTGTGTGGCGACCTTGACGAACTGAATGCACATATCGGTATGCTCCTATCGTTCGGTGTTCCAGAGCGCGAATTGAACGTGCTCATCAGAGTTCAGCAGCAGCTGTTCCATATCGGTGGCGAACTGTCGAACCCCGACTTCGCCATGCAGTCGCACCTGGCCGCTGCTGATATTGCCCAGCTTGAGCAATGCGTTGACACGCTGCAGAAAGAAACTCCGGAGCCAGAAACCTTTGTCCTGCCTGGTGGATGCACCGCAGCCGCCGAGTCGCATGTGTGTCGCACCGTGGCACGTCGTGCAGAGCGCAGCATTGTAGCCATGTCGCACGAATATCGTGTCGAACCACTTATCTTGCAATTTATCAATCGCTTATCCGATTATTTCTTTGTTTTGGCTCTCAATTTAAACTTTATTACATCTATAGACGAAAAAAAACTATATATCACTTGTAAATAACTCAGAATTTACTATTTTTGCATTTGGTTAGAGCAGGAGGGCAATCCATGAAGAACAGTGCCTCGCGGCTCTTAAAGAAAACATATTAAAGTACGACATTTAAAACTTAAAACTATGTATTGGACACTTGAATTGGCTTCCAAGCTGGAAGATGCCCCTTGGCCAGCAACTAAAGATGAGCTCATCGACTATGCTATGCGTTCTGGCGCTCCGCTCGAGGTGCTTGAGAACCTGCAGGAGATTGAGGATGAGGGTGATGTTTATGAAAGCATCGAGGACTTATGGCCCGACTACCCTACAAAAGAGGACTTCCTCTTCAACGAGGACGAATATTAATCGCTCAAACAGCTATACAGTATAGCTTGAAGCGTTGAATATAAGCGGTATAGGAGTTGTACAACATTTCTATACCGCTTTTTACGTTCTTTTGAACTTCTGTGTCAGTACTTGGTATCGTTTTGCAATAACTTGCAATAAGCATTTGTTAATGTAACCAATAAATTAAATCTTTGCATGTAGTAATAAAAATAAGTATATGGTAAAAAGACAAAGGAAGGGTATTATGATTCGTCTGTTGTCGCTCGTTGTGGTGATGCTGGTTTTGTCAGCTGCTGCAATACTGCGCGACGGCAGGATATTCGGGCACGACTTGCGCCAGACTCATGCCGCGGTGGCGTCTGTAGCGCAGGGCAGCGATACATTGGAGGTGCAGCCCGATGGAACGTTTGTGGTGAACACCCGTGTGCTCGCGAAGGACGTGCAAGGCTACGGCGGACCGGTGCCGTTGAAGATACATATAGATAAGGACGGAAGACTGACCGCCATTGAGGCAGAGCCAAACGCCGAGTCGCCGAGCTTCTTCGACCGTGCGAAGGAGCTGTTCAGCCGTTGGCAAGGCAAGACCATTGACGAGGCGTTGGCGGAGGACGTGGATGCCGTGTCGGGGGCTACGTTCTCGTCGAAGGCGATAATAAGGAATGTGCAGCGCGGACTGGCTTATGCCAAGCTGCGAAGTCAGTGGGGTGAGGATGGCTCGGTTGGTGCACTTGAGACAAGTGCACCCCCTATAGTGGCGTTGATCGCCGTACTGCTCGGAGCCGTCGTTCCGCTCTTCACCAACAACCGCCGTCTGCATCTTGTGCAGCTCGTGGTGAACGTCGTGGTGCTTGGTCTGTGGACAGGCACGTTCGTCTCCTACACGCTCTTCCTTAGACTCTTTGCCGGAGGCGTGAGTCTGTCGGCGATAGGTACGCTCGCCGCTCCGCTGCTGATGCTGATTGTGGCACTGCTCTATCCGTTGGCTGGCAGGTCGGGCCACTACTGCGCTCATGTCTGCCCGTTCGGTTCGGCACAGGAGCTTGCCGGAAAACTCAGCCGACGCAAGCTGCGCATCACTCCGCGTGTGCTCCGCGTGCTCACCGCTTTGCGCAATCTGCTCTGGGGCGTACTGATGGCACTTCTGCTCACCGGTACATGCACCGCATGGATCGACTACGAGCTGTTCACGGCGTTCATCTATTCGTCGGCATCGGTGTGGGTGATAGTGCTTGCAGTGCTGTTCCTTGTGCTGTCGGTGTGGGTGCCGCGACCGTATTGCCGCTTCGTGTGCCCAACGGGAGCACTTATGAAGAGTGTTTAATGTTGAATGTTGAGTTTTGAATTATGCGCTGCGCGCATTGTGAGTTATTGAGTTTTGAATTAAGATTTTTAAATTATGAATTTACAGAATAAGTCAATCGTTTTGAACGTAGTGCTCGCTATAGTCGTTGTGGTGCTTGGTGTACGCTTGGTGTCGGGCGTGGAGGACAGCGTCGAGTCGCAAACGCAAGAGCAGGTAGTGCTCAACAATATTGCTACGCGTACCAGCATACGCGACTATGAGGCGCGTCCAGTAGAGAAGGAGAAGGTGGAGAAGATGCTGCGTGCGGCTATGGCTGCACCTACGGCTATGAACAAGCAGCCGTGGCACTTCGTGGTTGTCGACCAGCGCAGCGTGCTCGACAGTCTTGCAGGTGCTAATCCTTATGCGAAGATGTTGCTCAAGGCTCCGCTCGCTATCGTTGTCTGCGGCGATATGGATAAGACGATTGAAGGCGGCGGACGCGACTTCTGGATTCAGGATGCGTCGGCAGCAACGGAGAATCTTCTGCTTGCGGCTCACGCTATGGGGCTCGGTGCCGTATGGACGGGTGCCTATCCTTCCGAGGATCGCTGCAAGGCGATTGGCGCAACGCTCTCGTTGCCCGATAATCTCATTCCGCTTAACATGGTGGTTATCGGCTATCCGGCGGAGCATCCGCAGCCGAAGGATAAGTTCAAGGAGGAGAACATAACTTTTAAAAGTAAAAAAGTAAAAGAGTAAAAAGTAGGAGGTATGGGCATCTTGCCCATACCACGCCCCCACAAAACATATTTTTTAAAAGTAAAAGAGTAAAAAGTAAAAAGGTAAAAGGGACTTTAAAGGAAAATAACGGATGAAACAATGTTTTAAATACGCGCTGCGCTATGCAACTGTTGTTGTGATGATGCTCTCTGCGCTCACCTTCACCGCTTGTGGAGGCGACGATGAAGAGGGCAGCGGCAGTCAGAGCAGTCAGGTTGATAAGAAGAACAAGAATGCCAACATTCCGTCGGCAGCCAACGGCTACAACAAGGCTATTCAGCGCAGGGAATTCCCGGCTCTAAAGAATACGGGCAAGCAGAAGGTTATTGTCTATCGCATGACATCTACATCTTACGATAAAGACGGCGTAAACTTCTCTGTGGAGTGGGACTGCGACAAGCGTTCGCAGCGCTGGACGTGCTATCAGATGCACAAAGGCTACTCGGGCAAGTATTCGCGTGAGTCGGACTTCTTCTTCGACACCACGAACCTCAATAGCAACGAGTATTGGGGCGAGTACAAACGCTTCCCTGGCTACGACCGTGGACACATCTGTCCGAGTGGCGACCGCACTGCATCGAAGGAGATGAACGTACAGACTTTCGTTATGACGAACATGCAACCGCAGTATAATAAGTTTAATAGTTTTGACAAGAAAACAGGTGATAATGGCTTGTGGGTGCGTATGGAGAACCAGCTGCGCAAGTGGGCTGACAAGCTCTCTGCAACGGATACTATCTTCGTTTGCAAGGGTGGCACAATCGACAGCGAGGCTAACATCATAACTCGCATCGACGGCAAGCTCATCGTGCCGAAGTACTTCTACATGGCTATCCTGCGCAAGAGTTCGTTCGGATATGCTGGCATGGCGTTCTGGAGCGAACAGACAAATGCGTGGCGCATGAACGAGACGTTGGGTTCACACGCTATCTCTATCAAGAAGCTTGAGGCGCGCACCGGCATCGACTTCTTCTGCAACCTCCCTGATGATGTGGAGGCGCAGGTCGAGAAAACGTTCAACCCGAGTGTCTGGTCAGGCTTATAATCTTTCTCCTCCCACAGATGTATTGTAGGAGGGTATGGCATCCTTGCCATACCCACGCACCCACATAGCTTTCTGTTGATATATCCTCCCACGGAATACACTTTCTTGCTGTAAAATCTCCCACAGATTTCACAGATTTCACAGATTTCACAGATTCTTAGGGGGCTTTCAGGGGGTGCACTTGTCTCAAGTGCACCAACAGAGCAAGAAGTGCACCAACCGAGAAGGCGTACCGTCTGCTCGGTTGGTGCAGCTGAGACAGCTGCACCCCCTGGGTGTGCTCCCACAGAATTCACAGAATACACTGGGCTTTCTGCTGAGAAAAACTCCCACAGAATTCGCGGAATACACAGAACTTTCTGCTGAGAAAACCTCCCACAGAATTCGCAGAACCCACAGAGTCTTCAGCTGAGAAAATCTCCCACAGAATTCACAGATTTACACAGATTTTTATAGCAAAAGGTTCTGTGTGTTCTGTGAATTCTGTGGGAGAAAACGCAATCAGCATCTGTGTAGATATGTGAAATCTGTGGGAGTTTTTATGTCCTAATGTATAGTGTGAAATCAGTGGGAGTTTTCATATTTCTTTGCGCTGTTCGTAGCCCACAGCCCTGCGAAGGTGAACGCCCCGTTGATCATGAGCAGCTCGTAGCCGAAGCGGTAGCCCCAGAGATGCTGCGCGGTGATGTCGAGAGCGTAGCAGAGTAGGGGGGAGGCGAGGCATACATAGGGCACGAGGCGGTCGTTTACGGTGCGGTGCGTGAGCAGTCCGAAGGCGAACAAACCTAACAGCGGACCGTAGGTGTAGGAGCAGAGCACGTAGATGGCGTCGATGACACTCGTAGAGTTGAGCATACGGAACAGCAGGATGAACGCCACGAATACCACGGCGATGCCCACATGCGCACGGCGGCGCAGATGCTCATCCTCGGGACGCTCGCAGATGTCGACGCAGTAGCTCGTGGTGAGAGCCGTGAGCGCCGAGTCGGCACTGGAGAACGATGCCGCCACGATGCCGATGGTGAAGAACACCGTGACGACGGTGCCCAATGCGCCCGTCGCCGCAAACATCGGCAGCAGCTCGTCGCCAGCCGCAGGCAGCGGAGTGCCCTCCTTCTGTGCCAGCATCATAAGCAGCACGCCCAGAGCCATGAACAGCAGGTTGGCTGGTACGAAGGCGAAACCATACGTACACACATCCTTTTGAGCCTCACGTAGCGATTTGCACGTGAGGTTTTTTTGCATCATGTCCTGATCCAAACCCGTCATCACGATGGCGATGAAGGCTCCGCTGAGCAGCTGTTTCCAGAAATTCTGCGTCGACACCCAGTCGTCCCACACGAACATGCGGCTATGTCCGTCGGCAGCCACCGCCCGCACGGCTTCGCCCACGCTCATGCCCAGCTGCTGCGTCACATTATATATAATAAGGAGCAGCGCGGCAAACATGCAGGTGGTCTGGAACGTGTCGGTCCACACCAGCGTCTTGATGCCGCCGCGGCGCGTGTAGAGCCAGATGAGCAGCGTCATGCCGACGACAGTTATGGGGAACGGCACGCCCACGGCATCGAACACGAAGCGTTGCAGAATGATGCAGACGACGTAGAAGCGCACCGCTGCGCCCGTCATCTTCGACGTGAGGAAGAACCATGCGCCGGTCTTGTACGACCGCTTGCCGAGCCTCTCCTTCAGATATGAGTAGATGGTCGTCAGGTTCAGCCGATAGTAGACCGGCAGTAGCAGGAAGGCGATGGCGAAGTAGCCGAGGATGAAGCCGATGCAGGTCTGCACGTATGTCATATCGGTACGCATCACCATGCCCGGCACGCTTACGAACGTGATGCCCGAGATTGAAGCGCCCACCATTCCGAACGCCACCATGTACCACGGCGAGCGTCGGTTGGCGCGGAAGAAGGTCTCGTTGTTGTCGCCGCGTCGTGCGGTGAGGCGGCTGAAGAGCATGAGAGCCGCGAAGTAGGCGGCTACGGTGAGGAGGATTGTCATGTTTTGGTTGATATAATAGGAGGCTACGGCTTTCTTGCCGTAGCTACACTGCTTGCAGACTTTTGTTGCTAATGGCTACGGCAAGAAAGCCGTAGCCTCCTACAATTTGCCCTATATTTTGTTTTTACTTGTTAACCCTCGATTTAAGGTTGCGTGGGTATGGCAGGATGTCATACCCTCCTATGTAAACATTAGAGGTTGCGTGGGTATGGCAGGATGTCATACCATCCTATGTAAACATTAGAGGTTGCGTGGGTATGGCGGGATGTCATACCCTCCTATGTAAACATTAGAGGTTGCGTGGGTATGGCAGGATGCCATACCCTCCTATGTTAAAAATTACAGGTTGTGCTCAGTGAGCCAGCGCTCAGCCTCGAGCGCAGCCTTGCAGCCTGAGCCTGCAGCCACGATAGCCTGACGGTAGTTCGGGTCGGCGCAGTCGCCGGCAGCGAACACGCCCTCCACGTTAGTGCGCGGTGTTCCGTCGATGGTCTTGATATAGCCAGTCTCGTCGCAGTCGACGAACGGGCGGAATACGTCGGTGTTCGGCTTATGGCCGATAGCGAGGAAGAAGCCGTCGATAGCGATGTCGTAGCGTTCCTCGTCAGGCTCGCCCTTGCGCTTCACGAGGTGAGCACCCTCCACGCCGTCCTCGCCGAAGAGTCCGAGTGTGTTGTGCTCGTAGAGAATCTCGATCTTCTCGTTCTCCTCCACGCGCTTGCGCATTACGTCAGACGCACGCAGATAAGGCTTGCGCACAATCATGTACACCTTCTTGCAGAGACCAGCCAGATAAAGAGCCTCCTCGCACGCTGTGTCGCCGCCGCCCACTACGGCAACGGTGCGCTTGCGGTAGAAGAAGCCGTCGCATGTGGCACATGCGCTCACGCCCTGTCCGTTGTACTTCTTCTCGTCGTCGAGTCCGAGGTATTTGGCACTTGCTCCGGTAGCGATGATCACGGTGTCTGCCTCAATCTCGGCTCCCGTGTCAGTTGTGAGCACGTAAGGCTTCTTCGAGAAATCGACCTTTGCGATTGAGCCTTCGCGCATGTCCACGCCGAAGCGCAGAGCCTGCTGGCGCAAGTCCTGCATCATCTGATTGCCGTCCACGCCCTCGGGGTAGCCGGGGAAGTTCTCTACGACGGTAGTCTGTGTGAGCTGACCGCCAGTCTGAATGCCGCAGTATTCTACCGGGCTGAGGTTGGCGCGTCCAGCGTATATTGCAGCAGTGTAGCCTGCCGGACCGCTGCCCACGATGAGGCAACGCACATGTTCTCTATTTTCCATTTCTATTGATTTTATTACAAGTTGTTATGTTGAGATGTTGTGGTGTTGAGATATGTGGGGTTGTATGTGGTGTTGTAATGTTGTTATGTTGAGGTGTTGAGATTTGTGGTGATATGTTGTGGTGTTGGCATATCTCACCACCTCACCATCTCAACATAACAACTCCACACATCTCACCACAACAACATCTCAACACCACACCACCTTAGATAATCTCTTCAATCTGCTTTGCGATATTGTCGAGGCTCTCTGTCGGTTCGAATCGAGCCACTACCATTCCACGCTTGTTGATGAGGAACTTTGTGAAGTTCCACTTTATGTCGGCTGTCTCCTTATAGTCGGGCGCATCCTTGGCGAGCATCTCCTCGAGCACCGGTGTGAGTTTGTGTGCAGGGTCGAAGCCTGCGAACGACTTCTGCTCCTTGAGGAACTTGAAGAGGTCGTCGGCATCGTCGCCGTTCACCTTCACCTTCTTGAAGCGCGGGAACTCGGTGTTGTACGTGAGCTTGCAGAACTGGTGTATCGACTCGTCGGTGCCAGGAGCCTGTGCGCCGAACTGGTTGCACGGGAAGTCGAGCACCTCGAATCCCTGCGCATGATACTTCTCGTAGAGCTTCTCCAGCTCCTCGTACTGCGGTGTGAAGCCGCATTTTGTAGCTGTGTTCACGATGAGCAGCACCTCGTTGGCATACTCCTTCAGCGACACGCTCTTACCTTTTCTGTCTTTCACCGAGAAATCATAAACAGTCTTCATCTTTCTTTTCTTTATTTGTTTAATGTGTTCTTTTGTATCCTTTTGTCTCGGGGTATTGTTTGTTGTTTCGGGGTGTTGGCTTTAAGTCTTGTGATATAGACTTTAATTTTACAAAGGTAACGATTTTATTGGATAATACTCACTATTTGTTCTCATTTTTTTCAACTTCTTAACTCCGAACCTTATAGACGACGCATCGTGCTACGTCCGCCACCCGATCGGATTCCGTCCGCCACCCGATCAGATTGCGTCCGCTGCACGATGGTGAAAGTACTGAAAAAGGCTGACGTTTTAGCCGCAAAACGCAGCTAAAACATCAGCCTTCTATACTGTTAGAGCTATGTCAAACGCTCTACTTCTTGTTCTCTCGGTAGTATTTCAGTCCGCCCTTCACGTTCTGTATGAGGGCTTTCGACGAGTAGGTGGCACCGCTCACGCCGTCCACCTTCATTTGCTCAGCCTCGTCGACACTCTTGCCCACGAACTTCTTCAGCAGTGTCTCCGCCTGCGCGAACACCGAGGGCGTATCTTGGTTGGGCAGTGCCACTATCTTCTGCACCTTGCCGTTGCGGATGTATATCTTCACCGGCGTCTTGCCCTGGAAACCGCGCGCCTTCACTATCGACGTAGTGTTGACTACGGCGGCGCCCTTCTCGTATTTTATGGCGTTCTTGCTGACGCAGAAGCTCATAAGGGCGAATGAGCAGAGAGCGATGAGCAATGTTCTTTGCTTCATAATTTATAATAAGTTGAGAGTTTTTTTTAGTTGAGAGTTGAAAGTTGAGAATTGAGAGTTATGATTAGCTTTGAAGATCGAGAATTGAGAGTTATGATTACCTTTTAGTATCGTACAAGTAGACATTAATCACAGGACATATCATAACTCTCAATTCTCAACTTTCAACTCTCAACTTTAACAGTTCTCAATTCGAATCACTTCTTGTCGTACGCGTGCAGCGGATAGTCGGTGGTGTAGTGCAGTCCGCGGCACTCCTTGCGCTCGATAGCCTGTCGTGTGATGAGGTAGCCCACGTTAATCATGTTGCGCAGCTCGCAGATGTCGCGGCTCGCCTTTACGCGCTTGAAGAGCTCCTCGGTCTCCTCGTAGAGCAAGTCGAGGCGGTCCCACGCACGCTTCAGACGCAGGTCGGAGCGCACGATGCCCACGTAGTTGGACATTATCTCGCCCACCTCCTTCACGCTCTGCGTGATGAGCACCTTCTCTTCGTTGGTCATCGTGCCCTCGTCGTTCCACTCCGGCACCTTCTCGTTGAAGTCGTACTCGTCTACGTGCTCCAGCGAGTGCTTGGCAGCTGCGTCGGCGTACACCACAGCCTCGATGAGCGAGTTGCTCGCCAGGCGGTTGCCACCGTGCAGACCCGTGCAAGAGCACTCGCCGATGGCGTACAGGCGCTCTATCGACGACTGTCCGTTGAGATCAACCTTTATGCCGCCGCACATGTAGTGGGCTGCCGGGCGAACGGGGATATAGTCGGTGGTGATGTCGATGCCTATCGACTTGCACTTGAGGTAGATGTTCGGGAAGTGCTTCTTTGTCTCAGCCGGGTCTTTATGCGTAACATCAAGGCACACGTGGTCGATGCCGTGTATCTTCATCTCCTTGTCGATGGCACGCGCCACGATGTCGCGCGGAGCTAACGAGAGGCGCTCGTCGTACTTCTCCATGAACGACTCGCCGTTCGGCAGGCGCAGTATGCCACCGTAGCCACGCATCGCCTCAGTGATGAGGAACGCGGGGTGAGTCTCGCCCGGGTGATAGAGCGCCGTCGGGTGGAACTGTACGAACTCCATGTCCTTCACCGTGCCCTTAGCACGATATACCATTGCCTCGCCGTCGCCCGTAGCGATGACGGGGTTGGTAGTGGTCTGGTAGACGGCTCCGCAGCCGCCCGTACACATCAGCGTCACCTTACTGAGATATGTGTCCACCTTCTGCGTCTCGGGGTTGAGCACGTACGCACCGTAGCAATTAATATAAGGTGTGCGGCGTGTGACGCGCGCTCCGAGGTGGTGCTGCGTGATTATCTCCACGGCGAAGTGGTTCTCCTTCACGTCGATGTCGGGGCACGCACGCACCGCTGCCATCAGTCCGCGCTGTATCTCGGCGCCTGTGTCGTCGGCGTGGTGCAGAATGCGGAACTCGGAGTGTCCGCCCTCGCGGTGCAGGTCGAATTCTCCGTCCTCCTTGCGGTCGAAGTTCACGCCCCATTTCACGAGCTCGGCAATCTGCTCCGGCGCATTGCGCACCACTTGCTCTACGGCACGACGGTCGCTGATGAAGTCGCCCGCTATCATCGTGTCTTCTATATGCTTGTCGAAATTGTCGACTGCAAGATTAGTCACTGAGGCAACGCCTCCCTGGGCAAACGAAGTGTTTGCCTCGTCAAGCGAAGTCTTGCAAATCATGCACACCTTACATTTGTGTGCGCGAGCCACCTTCAAAGCGTAGCTCATGCCGGCAACTCCGGCACCAATAATCAGAAAGTCGTATTTAAAAACCATCTTTTCGGTATTTATTCTTAGACGTTGCAAATTTAGAGAAAAAAAAGAAGACACAATAAAGTTGTCTATCTTTTTTTAATGAATAGAAAAAAAAACGTTATATATTTTTTGCTTGTATTAATAAAATGTCTAACTTTGCAATCACCTAATCGGACATAAAATGTGTGATAAAGGCAACTATTAATAATATCTTGTAACCTAAATATTCAAACAATATGAAAAAAATCAAATCCTCGATGCTTATCGTAATGATAGCCATTGGTTTCGCATCATTTGTTTCGTGTAATAACAACAAGAACGCACAGACTGCTGACGGTAGCGACTCTACAGCCGTGGTAAACGAGGCGTTGGAAGACCAGGAAGTAGCAGAGATGTCTGCGTTTATCAATTCTGTTGCGTCATGTCTCGACTCTATCCAAGTACAGGAGAATATGATTTTCAATCATCCTGAAGGCACAACCGACAAGCAGCACATGCTCACACAACTCAGATCGTTCAAGGAACTGCTTGCACGCAAGCAGCAGCAGATAGACGCACTCACTGCGAAGAACAAGGCGCAGGAAAAGTCGTCGAAGCAGACTATCGCCAACCTGCAGAAGATGGTGGAATACCTCAACGCACAGTTGGCTGAAAAGACGGCACGCATCGCTGAACTCGAGGAACTCGTGCAGACAAAGGATGTGAAGATTGACGAACTGCGCTACAACGTTAAAGAGCTGACCAACGAGTCGGACTATCTGAAGGAGCAGAACTATCAGCAGGATAAAGAGTTGAACAAACGCTACTACTGCGTAGGCTCGAAGAAGGAGCTTAGCGAGAAGGGTTTGCTCAAGGGCGGCTTCCTAAAGAAGAAGAAGGTGAACAACGCTGCCATCGACAAGAGTCTCTTCAAGACTGTTGACGTGCGTTCGTTCAAGACTCTCAAGCTGCAGTCGAAGAAGCCGAAAGTCGTTTCAGGCAACCCACAGGGTAGCTACACCATCGAGAAGAACAACGACGGCACATCTACACTCACCATCGTTGATGCCGAGAAGTTCTGGAACGCATCCGCTTTCCTCATCATCGAACTGTAAGAGCAACCTGACAACTGAAGATATAGTTTCGCAAGTGCTGAACTTGCGAAACTACAACCAACGAATTTAAAACCTAAAAAATACCCCAATTCGGGATAAAATAGCGATTAGTTGCATGTTAAGACAGATACATGA
>OIWQ01003796.1_pt1 | contig 13071 bp, 9 predicted proteins | sample 1587571 | NCBI WGS metagenome assembly OIWQ01 (sample SAMEA3888910, study PRJEB22519) | human gut metagenome | biome: human gut; feature: human-associated habitat; material: faeces | place: Denmark | collected 2010 | reverse complement strand
TTCCTGAGGTGACTTCAACACCCAACACAAAGCCGTGCTTGTCGCAGGCTGTATGTGCTTCGTATGCAAATTGCCGTTCGTGTTCTCCTTTTACGAACATTCCGCAGTCCGGGTCTGTGGTGGAAACAGTCTTTTCTGCGGTTTCCTGTGAGCCTCCACCCCCCTGGGGATGGTTTTCATCATCCTCATCTTCAATGGGCTTCTTGCCCAGCTTTTCTCTTTCCTCATTGACCTCTCTGCGAAGCTGACCAGAGTAGACCTTTGCTGCCTTCGCAACCTGTTCCTTCTGGAACTTTTTCTTGTTGGCGCTGGCTTTGATGTGGGTGCCGTCAATGAAAATTGCGCTGGTGTCCAGCATCCTGTTATTCAGTGCCTTGTTGAGGATGTGCTCAAAAATCTCACTGGTCAGCTCATCTGGAAAGCGTTTGCAGAAGGCATAGCTCACTGTCGCAAAGTGCGGAATATGATCCAGCAGCCCATAGCCTAAAAACCAGCGGTAGGAGAGCGTATCCTGGATCCTCTGGTAGGTCTGCCGCAAAGACGGTATTCCAAATAAATGCTGAATGAGTACCATCTTGACCAGCACAACCGGATCTGTGCCGGGACGGCCATTGTCATGGCAGTAGTACGGGTCCAGCCGTTCATACAGCCACTCATAATCCATGACCTTTTCTATTTTCCGCAGCAGATGCTCCTTTGGCACCAGCGCCTCCAAATCTACGATGATTGGCTCATGCCGTGCATCTTTTCTCCAGCCTTCCATGAAAACACCCCCGTTTCCTCTATTATAGCAGAAACAGGGGCGTTTGGGTAGTTTTTTGACAGACTGAAAGGAACCCCTTCGGTTTTTGAACCGAAGGGGTTCCTTTTTCGTTTTATTACCGCTCAAACCGCACCGTATAGGTTCCCAGTACCTGCCGGCAGGGGATCTTCGCCGCGTTTTCAACGGTGAAGTCCTCCTTCGGGTACACAACGCTGACCTCCGTCGGATAGGCGGGCAGCGTTTTTCCGATGCTGACGCCGTGCGCGCCGTCTGCCAGCTTCCAGCGGAACGTACAGTCGCAGAACTCCTTGCCGCTGGCAATGGCCTCCGGCGCACGCAGCGGCTCCGTCCGTCCCGTGAAGAAGCAGCCCGCGTTGTCCTTCTCCGCCGGACAGGAGCCCTCGATACCCACGCCGGTAAAGCGGATCTCCAGCAGCTCCGTCCGGAACGTCACTGTCTTTCCCTCTCTGGTAAAGGGCACAGCGTCCCAATAGCCGATATTGAGCCAGCCTCTCACGCCGTCCTTTTCCACGGCGGTGTTGAACTCCACATATCCCGTGCGCTCGTCCCTCGCCTCGGCATTGACGCGCAGCACCGGGCGCAGGGACATAAAGCCATCCGGTAGAACCGCCCGCAGTCTGTCCTGCTCAATGCCATAGGCCATCACAAATTGCTCCACTTTCATTGTCCTTCTCCCGTTTCAATCAGGATCATCGGCAGCTTTTCCGGCCGCAGCCATGTCAGCACCTCCGTCATGCGGTCGTGGGCAATGGCAATGCAGCCCATGGTAGGCCGTTCACCACAGTGCAGGAATATGGCCGAACCCATGCCCGGCCGGGGCGGATCGTTGTTATACTGCACTACCACCGCCAGCGCGTACTGGGCAGGATAGTCCGCCAGATGCTCGGCGCTGACCCAGTCCTTGTAGGCCGTGCCCTCCACCCACTGGTTATAGTAGTGGGAATTGCCGTCGTCCACCCAATAGCTGTCCTGCGTCACCCGCCGGAAGCCCATGGCGATATCCGCCGGTGGCTCCTCGCAGCCGAAGGCGTAGCCCAGAAAGAACAGCCCCTGCGGCGTTTTCCGGTCGCCCTCCGTCTTTTCCCGGGAAACGCCGTTCTGACCCACTCGGGCCTCTACTGCGTCGCCCACCTGCGTCCAGACCAGCTGTCCGTCCGCCTCGAACCGGAGCAGCTGTCCCGCATCGCCGTCGGCGCAAACCACGATCAACTGCCGCCCGGCAATGTCCTCCGCCGACACTCTGGCCCGCTCCAGCGCTGCCTGCAATTCCTCCGGAAAGACCGGCTCCGGCGGCGCGGGCTCCTCCTGTGCCGGTACGTCCGGAACGTTCTCCGGTTCCGGCGGCTCGCTGTCCGCCGTCTGTCCGCAGCCCGCCAGCAGTATCGACAGCAGCGCGATGATGACCACCACGATCCTTTTCATGTCAGCTTACGGTCAGCGTCGGGTGCTTGTCGGAATCCAGATAGCCCAGCAGCATCAGCATGTCGTTGGCCGTGATCTTGATGTCGCCGTAGCCGGAGGTCAGGTTGCCCTTGGAGCCAACGCCGTCGATGAAGATATCCGAGCCCTTGCCGGAGACCGCCGTATCGCTCCGCAATCCGTCGCCGTTATAGTTGAACATGATGCAGGCCGCCGAGTAATCGTCATGGAACTTCCGGTAGAGATTCTCCGCCTGCGCGGCGTCCCAATCCCGCGTGCCGCTGTTCCGCTGCATGGTGTTGTAGTACAGGGAATCCGGGTCGCAGACCCATACATCGCCGTCGCTGATGGGCACATATTTTAGATTCGAGCCCCGGTCATTGATGCCGATGTAGTACAGGATATCAAACTCTCCGGCAGGGGTGGCCTTGTCGCCGTCCCGCTTGTTCCACGTAACGCCGTTGTCGCCCAGATAGGCCGTCACCGCGCAGAGCTCCCGCCACGTGCCGTCCTCCTGCCATTCCGACAGGGTCAGCGTACCCCGGCTGCCCGACGAGACCAGCTCCAGTCTCTGCTGGGTATAGGGCGCCTGCGCCGCGTTGTCCTGTCCCGTCCCGGCGGGCAGATCGTTATTGGCCGCGTCCTGCCGGGGCTGATCCTGACTGCCGCCGTTTTGGCCGTTCGTATAGGGCTTCAGGCCGATGGCGTCATAGAACTTCGCCACCGGCGGGATATCCAGCACGTCCAGATAGACCAGCACGCCCGTCCCCACCGTCAGCAGCACGATCAGCGCCGCCACGATGCAGATGGCCCGTTTCAGGATGTCTGTCGTCCGGTCTTCTTTCTTCGGCTCCTCATAAACATCCTTGACGTACTGCTTATGCCGCGTGTCCTGACCGCCGCCGTTTACCGTCCGCTCCACGGTCTGCTGCACCGACTGCACCGCCGTCCAGCCGCAGGCAGGACAGTGTCCCCATGCGTCAAGAGCTGTGCCGCACCGTGCGCAGTAGGCCATACGCCGAACCGGCTGGCCCTGTGGCTGCGGCGCCGCCGTTTGACGCACCGGATCGCTCTCCGGCACCACCGTCTCCTCCTCAGCCCGTGAACGCACCGTGTTGATAATATCGGCGGTCGGGTCGCAGACGGGACACAGCCCCGTCCGCTCATCCAGCCTTGCGCCGCATTTTCCGCAGAATCTATCCATGCTTTCTCTCCCATCTATTCGTCTGGTTGTGCCTGTTTGCTTCAGGCCGTTTCGTCTATCGCGGCATATTCATACATGTGATAGCTCTCCAGCCGGCCGGTGCTGGTATAGTAATGCTTCCTTGCCAGCTCGCCATACTCGTTGTAAACGGCGGAGGAATCGCTGACCACCGTGCCGTCCGCAAGACAAGCAGTCTCCTTCAGCGGCTTTCCCGCCGCGTTATACTGATAGGCCACATAGCCGGACAGCGTGTCATCGGAAAGATAGGTGTCCACCCTTGTCAGCAGGCCATCATCGTCATACGCATAAACGGCATACGCGAAGAAGCTCTCCTCCCCACGGGGATACTGGTACTGCTTTTCCCTGCGCCCGTCCGCGTCATACTCAGAGACCTCGCGGTATCCGTTTTCATAGGTAACGGTCTCCGTATTGCCCTCCGTCGCCGTCGTTCTTCCACGGGCCGTGACTACGCCCGTGCAGTTGGGATACCAGTAGCCGATCTCCGCGCTCAGCGCCGCGTGGCCGGTCTGGTTTCCCTGCCCGTCATAGGACGTTACGCCGGTCATTTCGCCCTTCGCGTCATAGGTATATGTATGATACCACTGCAAAGCGTCGCTTTCATCGTAAGAGTCCATCCGGGTCAGACGGCGGACTTTTTTCGTATCCGCAGCGCCCTGATTACCGTCCTCCGCGGCGGTCTGCGGCGGAATATCCGGTTGCTCCGCCTGCTTTCCCGCCGACGGGATATCCACGATTCCCAGGTGGGCCAGAATGCCCACGCCGACCACCGCCAGCAGCAGACATACCGCCGCCCAGAGCGCCGCACGGCTGCGTTTCTTTGGTGAAGCGCTCTGCTCCTCCGTTCCGCAGGCCGGGCACTTCCCTGTCAGCTGATCTAACTCCGCGCCGCATTTTTTACATAATTTTGCCATAGTATTTCTCCTATATCGACGCCATCGGCACTTCATTGACCGATGGCAAGCACGTACCGCCTCCCTCATACTACAGGAAAAGTATATCACAGATGCGGCGTGTTTTCAAATAGCTTTTTACAAAAGGCGCGTTCTGTTGTTTTCCTTGACAAACACAGGACTTTGCCGCACAATAAACATACTATCGAACTGTATCAGGAGGACGAACATCATGCGCAGAAAAGAATGTGAACGGGACGCCGCTTTTGCCTGGGAGGTGCTGAAGAACTCCATCTATTCCACCGTGTCCATGGTATGCCCGGACGGCACGCCCTACGCCACCCCGGTGAACATCATCGGCGATGAGGTGTACAACGCGCTGTACTTCCACTGCGCCGGGGCCGGCGAGCGGTGGGAGCTGCTGAAGAACGGCGCGCCGGTATGCGTTACGGCGGTATCCACCGCCACGCTGCTGCCCAACCAGTTCACCACCGCCTACCGTAGCGCCATGTTCCGGGGCCGCGCCCAGGTGGTGACGGACGAGGGCGAAAAGATGAAGGCCATGCTGCTGCTGTGCACCGCCTTTGACCCCAAGGGTATGGGGCGCTTCGATCAGGCCATGGCGCACTGCCCCGCGCAGGTCATCAAAATCGTGCCGGAGGTCATCACCGGCAAGGAGCACGAGATGCATCAGGAGCCGCCCAAGGCCCACACCTGCCATTCGTGATTTTCTTTCCCATCATACAAAAAGCTGTCCCGGCCAATGGTCGGGACAGCTTTTTGTATGATTGTCATTGCCGCCGTCAGCCGTTGAGGATGCGCATGAACTCCTCGCCGGTGATGGTCTCCTTTTCGTGGAGGTACTTGGCCAGCTCGTCCAGCTTGGCCCGGTCGTTCTGCAGGATGTCCAGCGCCTTCTGATGGGCCTTTTCCACCTGCTCCACCACCAGCTGGTCGATCTTGGTCTGGGTCTCCGGCGAACAGGCAAGGGACGCGTCGCCGCCCAGATACTGGTTGGTGACGGTCTCCAGCGCCACCATACCGAACTCCTTGCTCATGCCGTAGCGGGTCAGCATGGCGCGGGCCAGCTTGGTGGCCTGCTCGATATCGTTGCTGGCGCCGGTGGTGATGGAGCCGAACACCACCTCCTCGGCGGCACGTCCGCCGGTCAGGGTGGCGATCTTGTTCTCGATCTCCTCCTTGTTCATCAGGTAGTGGTTGCCCTCCTCCACCTGCATGGTATAGCCCAGCGCGCCGGAGGTGCGGGGGATGATGGTGATCTTCTGCACCGGGGCGGAGTGGGTCTGCCGCGCCGCCACAAGGGCGTGGCCGATCTCGTGATAGGACACGATCCACTTCTCCTTGTCGGTGAGGATGGCGTTCTTCTTCTGATAGCCGGCGATGACGGTCTCGATGCTCTCCTCCAGGTCGGCCTGCGTCACCAGCTTGCGGCCGTCACGGACGGCACGGAGCGCCGCCTCGTTGACGATGTTGGCCAGCTCCGCGCCGGAAGCGCCGGAGGCCATGCGGGCCACCACGCTGAAGTCCACATCCTCCGCCACCTTGATCTTTCTGGCGTGTACCTTCAGAATTTCCTCGCGGCCCTTCAGGTCGGGCAGCTCCACGGGAACGCGGCGGTCGAACCGTCCGGGACGGGTCAGCGCCGGGTCGAGGGATTCAGGCCGGTTGGTGGCCGCCAGAATGATAACGCCGGAGTTGTCCTCAAAGCCGTCCATCTCCGTCAGCAGCTGGTTCAGTGTCTGCTCCCGCTCATCGTTGCCGCCGTACTGACCGCCGCCGCTGCGCTTCTGGCCGATGGCGTCGATCTCGTCGATGAACACGATGCAGGGGGCCTTCTCCTTGGCCTGGCTGAACAGATCGCGGACCTTGGACGCGCCCATGCCCACGAACATCTCCACAAACTCCGAGCCGGAGATGGAGAAGAAGGGCACCTGGGACTCGCCTGCCACGGCCTTGGCCAGCATGGTCTTGCCGGTTCCCGGAGGGCCCACCAGCAGGATGCCCTTGGGCATGGATGCGCCGATCTCCTGATACTTACCGGGGTCGTGGAGATAGTTCACGATCTCCTGCAGGTTCTCCTTGGCCTCATCCTCGCCGGCCACGTCGGCAAAGTGGATGCCCTGGGTGGACTGCACATAGATCTTGGCGTTGGATTTTCCCGCGCCGAACATCATGGAGCCGGGGCCTCCGGCCCGGTCCGTCAGCTTCTTGGTCATCAGCTGGCCGATGGCGATGAAGATGATGATGGGCAGGATCCACGTCAGCACAAAGCTCAGCAGAGGCGAGGTCTCCTCTACAATGTCCCGGGTGAACTCCGCCCCGGCGTCATACAGCCGCTGGGTCAGGTCCGGGTCGTTCATGGGCCCGGTTTTATAGACCTTGCTGCCGTCCTTGTTGGTGAAGATGATCTGGTTGTCCTCCACCTCCACCTGGCCGATCTCCTTGTTTTCGGTCATGGTCATGAAGGTGCCGTAGTCCACCTCCTGCACCGCGTGCCGGGCCACCAGGGGCACCAGCAGAAAGTTGATCAGCAGCAACACCACTAAGGCGACGCCGTAATAATAGATCAACGGTTTTTTCGGGGGCTTAACTTCTTTCATATGTCGTCCTCCTGCGTCAGCCGGGTCCGAATCCCCGGAATTTTGGGATATGATACCACGCCTTCCCGCGAAAATCAACAGGATTTTGTGAACAAACCGGGGGGGCTCCTCCACCGCCGTTTACCGGCAGATTTTTGGTGTCCCCATTGTAGGGGCGCGGGCTCTGCCCCGCCGGTCACCGTCAATTCGTCCATTGTAGGGACGGAGAAACGGATTGCCACGCCAGCCTGCGGCCGACTCGCAATGACAAGTCAAAAAAGGGCTTTGCCCTTTTTTGATAATCTCACAGGGCAGCGGCGCCGATGATACCGGCGTCGTTGCCCAGCCGGGCCACGGCAAAGATGGGGATGGCCCCCTCCGGGCCGCCGAAGCAGTTCCGCTCCACATACCGGCGCACCGGGGCCAGCAGGCGCTCCCCCTGTCGGCTGATGCCGCCGCCGATGAGGATCACCTCCGGAGCCAGGGCGTTGACGATGTTGGTCACTCCCGCCCCCAGATAGTCGCAGAAGCGGTCCACCACGGCGTTGGCGGTCTCGTCTCCCCGGTCCGCCGCGTCAAACACGGTCTTGCCGGTGATCTCCTCCGCCCCCGCCAGCAGGGACTCCGGATGCTCCGCCGCCGCCTGCCGGGCCTGACGGATCAGGGCCGTGGCGGAGGAATACGCCTCCCAGCAGCCCCGGCGGCCGCAGGTGCAGGGCTCGCCGTCCAGCACCAGCAGGGTGTGGCCCAGCTCGGCCCCGGCGCCCCGCATGCCGTCATAAATTTTCCCGCCGATGATGATGCCGCCGCCTACGCCGGTGCCCAGGGTGATGAGCACCACGTTGGCGTGGCCCACCGCCGCCCCGGCCACCTGCTCGGCAAGAGCGGCGCAGTTGGCGTCGTTGCTGAGGCGGCAGGGCACACGGAACCGCTCCTCCAGCATCCGGCACACGGGAACGTGGTCCCAGCCCAGGTTATAGGCCCGCTCCACCACGCCTGCGGCAGAGTTGCAGGTGCCCGGCGAGCCGATGCCGATGCTGCGGCAGCCGCCGATGGACAGCCCGGCCTTGGCCAGAGCCGCCTCCACGGCATCGCCCATATCCCCCACCACCTCCGCCGCCGGGCGGTGGGCCAGGGTGGGCACGCTGACCCGGGAGACGATGGCGTGGCCGTCGTCCACCGCGCCCACGGCGATGTTGGTGCCGCCCAGGTCAATTCCGATGCGAATCATATGTGATGCCTCCTAAAATATGCAGTCCGTCATATAAAATAGCCGCCGATGGCGGCTATTTTATATGTATGATGGTTTACAGGTGGTTGACGAAGCTACTGTTGACGCTGACGGTGCGGCCGATCTCGGAGGATTTGATGCTGCCGAAGATGGCCCGCATGGTGGACAGAGCCTCCTTGCCGGAGACCTCCGGCTCCCGGTCATGCTCCAGGGCGTCCACAAACTCGTCGATGACGCCGGAATTGGTCTCCGGCGGGATGTTGTAGGTGGTGCTGGTGCCGTCCAGGTTCCGGACCTCGATGGGGGCGGCGGGATTGTTGTTGTTATAGATCAGCATGATGCCCTTGGTGCCGTACAGGCAGGTGGACTGGCACTCGTGGCCGTACACCGTCCAGCTGGCGGCCAGGGTGCCCACGGCACCGCCGCTCATGCGCAGGATGCACAGGGCGTTGTCGTCCACGGTGATGGGCGCGCCGGTGGCGGTGTGCTTGTTCAGGGTCATGACCTTGGCCGTGGTCTCGATGACCTTCTGGCCGGTAAGGTATTGCAGCAGGTCCACCTTGTGGATGCCCAGGTCGGACAGAGCGCCCATGGCGGCCTTCTTCTTGTCGAAGAACCAGGTGCTCTCGGCCTCCATGGACCAGTTCTCCGGGCCGGCGTTGCCCATGGTGGCCCGGAAGGTGATGATGTCGCCGATGATGCCCGCGTCCAGCAGCTCCTTGGCCTTGCGGTGGACGGGATCGAAGCGCATGTTGTGGCCGATCATCAGGTGCTTGCCGTTGCGCTCGGCGGCGGCCACCATGGACTCGCACTCCGCCAGGGTCACGGCCATGGGCTTTTCGCACAGGACGTGCTTCCCGGCGTACAGGGCGTAGGTGGTGATCTCCGCATGGCTGCGGTTCTCCACGCAGATGGACACGGCGTCGATGCTGGGGTCGTTGAGCAGGTCAAAATAGGAATCGTAGACCTTGCCGCCGTATTGGGCGGCCATCTCCTGGGCACGCTGGGTGTTCAAATCGTAGTAGCCCGCCAGCTCCACATGGGGGTTGGCGGCATATTCCGGCAGATGGCGCACCTGCGCGATCTTGCCGCAGCCGATGATACCGATTCTGATCATAATGATTCCTCCTATCCGTAATAAGCCGGCTTTCCCTCACCGGCGGGTGTTCAAGGACATTATAGCAAATTTTTTCACAATATGGAACACTTTTTTATCCCGCCGCAGGGATTTTTTCCGAAATTCCCGGGCGGCGGCGGCAAACGGGTTGCAATCGGCGGCAAAAGGCGGTAAACTGTTAGGTGCTCCGAAAGAAAGGAGGAGATAGATATGGTATCCATTGTTGAGGTGACCACCAAGGCGCAGCTGCGCCGGTTTGTGGAATACCCCATGGAATTATACAAGGACGTGCCCCAGTACATCCCGGGCACCTATGACGACGACCTGGAGGACTGGGACAGGAAAAAGAACCCCGCCTTCGAATACTGCCAGGCCCGGTGCTGGCTGGCCATGCGGGACGGAGAGATCGTGGGCCGCATCGGCGCCATCCTCAGCCGCAAGGCCAACGAGAAGTGGCACACCAACCGCCTGCGCTTTACCCAGGTGGACTTCATCGACGACTACCAGGTGTCCCGGGCGCTGTTTGCCACGGTGGAGGACTGGGCCCGGCAGCTGGGCTGCACCCAGATCCACGGCCCCCTGGGCTTCACGGACCTGGACCGGGAGGGCCTGCTGGTGGAGGGCTTCGACCGCCGCAGCTGTTTCTTTACTTACTATAACCACCCCTATTACAAGGATCATCTGGAGGCCCTGGGCTATGCCAAGGACGTGGACTGGATCGAGGAGCTCATCACTGCGCCCACCGACGAGAAGGTCATCCAGCGCTGGGAAAAGCTCAGCAACTATGTGCTCAAGCGGCAGAAGCTCCATGTGAAGAAGGCCCGGACCCGGCTGGACTATCCCGGCCTGGTGCGGCAGGTGTTCCAGCTGGTGAACACGGCCTATTCCCCGCTGTATGGCACGGTGGAGCTGTCCGAGGCACAGATCAAGCGCTATGCCGGGAAGTTTGCCCCACTGATCAACCCCCATCTGACCTGCTTCGTCATGAACGAGGAAAACGAGATGGTGGCCTTCGGCGTGGCGGCCCCCAGCATCGCCGAGGCCCTGCGCAAGCACAAGGGCAGGCTCTTCCCCACCGGATGGGTGGATCTGCTGAAGGCCTTCCGGAAGAACGACACCGTGGACCTGCTGCTGATCGCCGTGCGGCCGGACCTGCAGAGCAAGGGCGTTAACGCCGTGGTCATCAGCCAGGTGATGCGGGGTGCCTTTGACATGGGCATCCGCTGGGCCGAGACCGGCCCCATGCTGGAGATGAACCAGAAGGTCCAGACCCAGTGGCAGGGCTTCCCCCTGGAGCAGCACAAGCGCCGCCGGTGCTTCATCAAGGACCTGGTCCCGGCGGCCCAGCAGGCCGCCCCCAAGGAAATGGCCGGGGTATAACGAATAAGCTGAGGGACCCCGCCATTTGGCGGGGTCCCTCGGCTTGTCAAAAAAGGGCATAGCCCTTTTTTGATAAAAGGCTTGCAGTCTGCCGCGGGCATAATTTGTTCGCCAGGGGCGAACCAATTCCACACTTGCAGACTGAGAAGAATTTTCGCCCAGGTACACGCCCCGGGCGAAAATGATCTCACTTGATTTGCCGCCTGCGGGCGGCAAACTCTGCGAGGCTTCTATAGCCTGTCAGTCTTTCTTGGGGTGATAGGTGGGCACCATGTCCGCCACACAGCGGCGGATGTCCGGGCTGTTGTGCCGGCAGGCCTGCTCCAGGGCCTCCAGCTGGCGGCAGAAGGCCTCATCGTCCATCTCGATGGGCCGCCCCACATGGATGAGCCGGTTGGCGGTATCCTGCAGGCCCTCCTCGTCCATCAGCAGCTCCTCATACAGCTTCTCCCCCGGCCGCAGGCCGGTGTAGATAATGGGGATGTCCACATCCGGCTCGAAGCCGGACAGGCGGATCAGCTGCCGGGCCATGTCGTCGATCTTCACCGGCTGGCCCATGTCCAGCACGAAAATCTCCCCGCCCTTGGCATAGTACCCCGCCTGCAGCACCAGGGACACCGCCTCGGGGATGGTCATGAAGAACCGGGTGATCTCCGGATGGGTCACGGTCACCGGCCCGCCGCAGGCGATCTGCCGCTCAAACAGCGGCACCACGCTGCCGTTGCTTCCCAGGACGTTGCCGAACCGCACCGCCACGAACTCCGTGTCGCTGCGCCGGTCCATCATCTGCACCACCATCTCGCACAGGCGCTTGGAGGCCCCCATGATGTTGGTGGGGTTCACGGCCTTGTCCGTGGAGATCAGCACGAAGCGCTTCACCCCGTGGGCCGCGGCGGAGTGAGCCATGTTATATGTACCGAATACGTTGTTCTTGATGGCCTCGTTGGGGCTGTCCTCCATCAGGGGCACATGCTTGTGGGCCGCCGCATGGAAGATCAGGTCCGGCTGATAGGTGTCCAGCAGGTCGTCCACCCGCCGCCGGTCCCGGACGGAGCCGATGCACACGTCCAGCGTCAGCTCCGGGTGCTCCCGACGCAGCTCCATCTGGATGTCGTAGGCGTTGTTTTCGTAGATGTCGAAGATCACCAACCGCCGGGGCTTGTGCCGGGCGATCTGGCGGCACAGCTCGCTGCCGATGGACCCGCCGCCGCCGGTGACCAGCACCGTTTTGTCGTTGATATAGCCGCAGATCTCTCCCAGGTTCACCCGGATGGGATCCCGGCCCAGCAGGTCCTGCAGCTCCACCCGGCGGAGCTTGCTGATGGTGACCTCGCCGTTGACCAGCTGATAGATGCCCGGCACCACCTGGATCTGGCACCCGGTTTTGCTGCATATGTTCAGAATTTCCTGCCGCCCGGCCCCCTGCAGGGACGGGATGGCGAAGATGATCTTGCGGATGTCGTACCGTTTCACGGCCTGGGGAATGTCCCGGCGGCCGCCCACAATGCGCACGCCCTCCAGAATCCGGCCGCGCTTGGCGGGGTTGTCGTCGATGAGACAGGCCACCCGGCTGTTGAGATGACTGCTGACGGCGTATTCCCGGATCAGCTGCCGCCCGGCCTGGCCCGCGCCGATGATCATCACGTTTTCGGTGCCCTTCTGGCTGCCGGGCACCCGGTTGCGCAGATACCGCACGCCCCGATAGAAAAACCGGATACCGGCGGTGATAAAGAAGCTGCATAGCAGGCCCCATACATAGTACGACCGGGGCATCACAATGTGGAACAGCTTCACGCACCCGAAGCTCAGCCCGCCCAGGATGACATAGGCCAGGATGATCCGCATCAGCGCGTCCACGCTGACAAACCGCCAGATGCTGTTATAGAGGTTGCATAACCAGAACACCGCCAGGCAGATCAGTACCCACCACCAGACGGTGCTCAGATATCCCTGCAGAAACTCCGGCGGAATATCCATGAAGTGGAAGTCGAACCGGGCCCACAGGGCCAGCAGATACGACCCCAGGATCCCCAGAATATCCGCCAGCATGATGATGAACACCCGCGACAGCCATTTGCGGTCCATTTTTCCGATGTACAGGCCCATGCCGGCGCCCCTCCCCAATGCGGAATCCGTCCTTCTCCGCCTCGATTTTCAGTCCACGTTAATATAGCATAAAACGCTGAAAAAATCAAGTCGAAAAAACGTTATTTCGATAACGGTAATCTTCGGTAACGTTTTCGGTTTTTCGTTTGGCTTATGGCTGGCATTTTCTTATTTTATGTCAAGACATACGCCTTGTCACCGAAAAAATGTCAAAAAACGGGGGCGGACAGAGGCGTCCGCCCCTACGAGGGAGACAATGGGGGAGTCTTGTAGGGGCCGGGTTCTACCCGGCCCGAAAGCGCCGGACCGGCGGGCGGGG
>OIWQ01003791.1_pt1 | contig 13085 bp, 9 predicted proteins | sample 1587571 | NCBI WGS metagenome assembly OIWQ01 (sample SAMEA3888910, study PRJEB22519) | human gut metagenome | biome: human gut; feature: human-associated habitat; material: faeces | place: Denmark | collected 2010 | reverse complement strand
TAGAAACATCATATCCGGATGGAAAAGTGTCGTCAGTTCATCCGCCTGTTGGGCCACCAGTATCGCCATATCATCCGGCAAAGTCTCTTTAAGTGCATTCAGCAGTGTCGTTTTCCCGGAGGAATTACCTCCGCAGATCAGTGTGGACCCCTGCCGGAACCTTTGCACCAGCAGTTCCGCCGTTGCCCTGTCCATCATGTTCTTCTCCACCAGTTGCGCCATCATCGGAAAATTCTTCGGAACTTTACGAATACAGAGATAAGGTTCGCTGTATGTATTCACGATCGGCATGGACAGTGTAAAACGAAATATAAAATCCGGATGACTTTCCGTATCCGTAAATCGCTGAATTGCATTCAGATTCGAAATATTCACCTGATTTCTGGTCGCTATATAATCAATAAACTGTCGATATTCCTTCTCGGAAGCAAAGGCAATGCCTGCATCCATACGTTTCCCCTCTCTCTTGATCCGAATGCAGTCATGGCTGACTACACGGATATCCGAAATACTCCCATCATCCATGAGCGGTGACAATCTGGAATAGCCGAACACATATTGCTCGAATTCTTTTAAAAGATCCGCCTGTTTTTCCACCGGTAAATGATAATTCTGCTCTATGTGTTTCAAAACTTCCCGTAAAAATTGTTCCTTACTCAGAATTCCTTTTTTCACCTGCACCAAAAGAATCTGCTTTTGCGTAAGGAAATCCTCTACTAATCGCTGTAAATCCTCTTCCATTTTTCCTCCAATCGCATATTTTGTTGTAGCCGTTCCCTGTTATTACTTCTTCTGTAATGTGATGTGTGGTCGAACATGACCGGATAAAAGATGCCGACGCTCTGACTGTCCCGTCGGGTAATATGCAGATTACTCCTTCTGCCATGATATGTCAACGCTTTCAAAACTATTTCCTGATTTTCGGAATAGTGCCCAAACAAAAACCGCAGTCCGGGGATTTTTCACTGAAAATCCAGTCAGACTGCGGTCTCGCACCTTGTATATTTTGTCTTTGTCTATTTTGTCCTATCATACTCACATTCCTGTTGCAACAGCAATGCATCAAACGCCTCCACCGGCATAGGACGGTGAAACAGAAAGCCTTGTGCATCTGTACAACCGCATCCCAAAAGGAAGCTCTTCTGTTCCTCTGTTTCCACTCCCTCAATCACGATATGTACTCCCAACTGTTGCAGCATGGCAATGGTATTGCGGATAATGATCTGGCTCTTATCCTTTTCCAGATCCCGGATAAACTCTCTGTCGATCTTGATCTCATCCAGTGTCTGGTTCTTCAGCATATTCATAGTCGAATAACCGGTTCCGAAATCATCCATGGACACCAGGAAGCCCCGCTCCCGCAGGCTTTCCATGCGGCGATACATACCAACCTCGTCCTCCAGGAATGCGCTCTCTGTCAGTTCCAGCGGAACATACTCCGGCAGAACATCATATTCCTCCCTGAGACGGATCAGTGTCTCTGCCAGTTTTTCATCATAGGCATGTAATCGCGATACATTGATGGAAACGGGGACAAGCATCCGGTCTTCCCGGTGCAATTTTCCCAGATAAGCAAACACCTTCTCCCAGATATATTCATCTACATTGATGATAAATCCGTTTTTCTCCAGTACGGGAATGAACTCTCTCGGTGGCACCAGCCCCTTTTCCGGATGCTTCCAGCGCACAAGCGCCTCGCCTCCGATCACTCTTCCGTCCCTCATATCGACCTTGGGCTGCACATACAGCTGTAGTTCTCCGTTCTCCAGTGCGGACACGATATCATTTTCCACCTGGCGTTCTCGCATCTTCTGACTACGCATTTTTTCGTCAAATATTGCATATGTCCGATATACTTTGCCTTTGATACTGTTCATAGCCATCGTGGCGCAATCTTTCAGATAGCTGATGGCAGGGGCTCTCTCCGGTGAGATTCCGATTCCAAAGGATGGTTGTACACGGTAAGCGAACGGAAAGTCAGTTATCTTTTTTCTGATCTCCCGCACAATAATTTCCAGTTCCTCTACTTCCTCATAGCTTGTGCATAAGCAAAAGATATCTGCTCTGATATGGCAGGCATAGCTATCCGGCCTGTTATTCTCATACCAGTCAAAGCAAGACGCAATAAATCTTAGCAATCTGTCTCCTTCGTCTCTGCCGCAGAACTCATTCACAGCCTTAAACTGTACAATATCCATAATTATGACACCGTATTTTTTATCCGGCTGCTGCTTGATCATTTCACCGCACAGATAGAAAAAAGAATTGATATTATGCAGATTTGTCAGCCCTGTTCTGTTATTTTCTACATTTTCTTCCGCCATTTTTCTAAGAGAATACAGATATAATTCTTCTTTTCCGGCATCTGTTTTCTGCGGAGAAGATTCAACGATTTCCTCTTTTGCTTTCTGATACGTCATAGGCACCCTCCTCAAAACATAAATCAGTCCCGATGAATGCTTTTATTATACTTCATTTTGGTGATTTTTTCTACTATATGCCGATTTTTATTGTTTTTTTTAGGAAAAATGATATAATATGGGTGTCTGTAAAGTTATTTCAGAGAGGAGCGTACTTTATGTTTTTACTTTTAGCCGGCGGACTTTTGATCATCCTTTTGGCAGTAGTGATCGCCGTAGTATCCTCCGTGGTATCCGCAGTTGCGGCAGCTACCGACGATGCAGAAGACTGACATTCCGGACTTCGGATTGTCAGTTTTCTTCTCCCCGTTCGATTCTCGCCGCCAGGTCTTCCAAGTACATCCAGCGTTCCATCTTTTCTTCCAGCTGCTGTTCCGCAGCCTCTTTTTCCTGTGTTAATTCATTGAGTTTCACGAAATCACTGGCATATTTTGAAAAATCTGCTTCCAAAGTTGCAATTTTATCCTCTAATGCCGCCATTTCCCCTTCGATGGATTCATAATCCTTCTGTTCCTGGTAGGTGAATTTTAATTTGCGTTTCTGTCCGTTTTTCCAGTTTTTAGAAGTAGTTTCCTCATCGGCGTTCTTCGGCTGGGATGCTGCCGCCGTTCCTGTGCTCTCTGTGTTCCCCTCCGCAGCTTTCCTATTGGCATAATCTGTGTAACCGCCCTCATACTGCACCATGCGGGTATCCTCCAGGGCGAAGATCCTGCGGACCACACGATCCAGAAAATACCGGTCATGGGATACGACGATGACGATGCCTGGGAACGTGTCCAGATAATCCTCCAGTACCTGCAGGGTGGCAATGTCCAGATCGTTAGTCGGCTCATCCAGGATCAAAACATTCGGTGCCCCCATCAGGACTTTGCATAACTGCAGTCTGCGCCGCTCTCCACCGGACAGTTTTCCCAGCTGTCCATACTGATCTTCCCCGGAAAAAAGAAACCTCTCCAGCATTCTCGCTGCCGTGATCTGCCCATCCTCCGTGATGATATATTCTGCCACATCCCGGATGTAATCAATGACTCTCTGCTCCGGATGCATCATGGTGTCATCGATCTCCTGAGCATAATATCCCAGCTTCACGGTCTGCCCGATCTCAATGTGTCCGCTGTCCGGAGCCACTTCACCCAGGATCATTTTCATTAACGTAGTCTTGCCGCTTCCGTTGGGTCCGATGAATCCCACCCGGTCATCCTTCCCGAACAGATAAGTAAAATCGCGGATCAGGACTTTATCCCCATAACTCTTGGACACATTCTCGATCTCCACGGTGGTCCGTCCCAGTCTTGATGCTGCGGAAGCCAGCTCTACCTTACCGTCCGTCACAGGACCTTTCACATTTTTCAGTTCCTCAAAACGCTGTAATCTCGCCTTCTGCTTCGTGGAGCGGGCTCTGGCACCGCGCTGCACCCAGGCAAGCTCATTCCGTAAAATGTTCAGACGCTTTTTCTCACTGGCCTGCGCCATCTCTTCCCGCTGCATTTTCAGTTCCAGATAGCCGGAATAGTTGGCATCATAAGAATAGATCTTCCCCTTGTCCAGCTCCAGGATCCGGTCAGTGACGCTGTCCAGGAAATACCGGTCGTGAGTGACCATGATCATGGCACCTTTTCTGCGGTGCAGCTGCTCCTCCAGCCAGTCGGACATGGAATTGTCCAGATGGTTGGTAGGCTCGTCCAATAACAGGATCTCCGCCGGGGACAACAGTACCGATACCAGTGCCAGACGCTTGCGCTGTCCGCCGGACAACTGCCCGCAGGGCTGGTCAAATTCCGTAACACCCAGTTTTGTCAGCATGCTTTTGGCATCCGCCTCGATGGTTCCTGCGTTTTCCTCCACGCGGTTGCCCCGCAGCACCGCTTCCAGTACGGTCTCTTCCGGTGCGAACTCCGGATTCTGCGGCAGATAACGCACCAGACAGTGATTTGCCTTGATCACGGTACCGTCATCGGTCTCTTCCAGCCCGGCAATTATTTTTAATAGTGTAGATTTGCCGGTTCCGTTGATACCAATGATTCCGGCCTTTTCCCCTTCCTGTAGGAAAAAGGAGGCTCCGTCAAAAATCTTGCGTACTCCATAACTTTTGGTAATATTGTCAACAGTCAATATATTCATCTGTACTACCTCATATTTTCAGAATTAATTCTCTGGATGGCTTATCTAAACTTTTTTCTCAAAGAATCGTATCATTTTTCATGTGCTATACTTCCAAATGTAGTATACTATAAATAATCTATTTTAGGAAAGAAGGTTTTCGCATGAACTTAAAAGATGCTGCTGCGAATCTGAATCAGGCACACCCGGAGGATACCCTGCATCCCCTCTATACTCCCTGGGGGGAATTGCTGATGCGATCCGGTTCTTATGATGATATCCTGTCCGAATATCCCCGGCCACAGATGAGACGTACAGATTATCATATGCTGAACGGTCTTTGGGAATATGCCTTTGTGCCCGCGGATGGAAGTAAGGCTTCGGAGGATCCTGCACATTTTACCGCTCAGGGTATCATCCGGGTTCCTTTTTCTCCGGAAGCCCTGCTTTCCAGAGTAAACAGACGGCTGGAGCCTGAAGAATACCTGTGGTACCACCGGGAACTTTCTTTTTCCACGGAAGAGCTTTCCCAAAAAGAGGAAAACATGCACTGCATTCTGCATTTTGACGCGGTAGATCAGGAGGCAACCGTTTTCCTCGGCACAAAGCAGCTTGGCATCCACAGTGGCGGCTACCTTCCTTTTTCCTTAGACATCACGGAGTATGTAAATGAGGATCCTGTATCCCTCTACGTAAAAGTCCGGGATCTGACCGACACCGGTTACGCCACCAGAGGCAAGCAGACCCTGAACCGCGGCGGCATGTTCTACACTGCCCAGAGCGGCATCTGGCAGAGTGTCTGGTACGAATGGGTTCCGGAAAACTATGTGATCAATTATAAGATCACTCCGGAGTACAACAAGGCTTCCGTAACCTTCGTTCTGTGTTCTCCGAAGCCGTTCAACCATCTGGAATTCCGGGTAAGTACCCCCTCCTGCGACGGAACCCTCGCGCAGGAAAATACCGGTTCACTCACGCGGATGCGTGTACGTAAAATTTCTGAGCAACAGGATTCCTTTGGGCTCACGCATACCACGGTAGTACTTTCTTTTCCCGCCAGCGTCACCTATTCCGCAGCAGATCCCGCTGATGCACCGGAGCCTGTGAATTTCAAGCCCTGGAGTCCGGAACACCCCTGGCTGTATCCCTTTACTCTGACTGCCGATGGTGATACCGTGGAAGGGTATTTTGCCATGCGCTGCTACTCCGTAGAGCGAGATTCTAAGGGTATCCCCCGCTTCTGCCTGAATCACAAGCCCTATTTTCTCCATGGGATCCTGGATCAGGGCTACTGGTCCGACGGACTGATGACCGCTCCCTGCGATGAGGCCTTTGTCTATGATATTAACCTTGCAAAAGGCCTGGGATTCAACATGCTCCGGAAACATATCAAGATCGAGTCTCTGCGCTGGTATTACCACTGCGATCGTCTGGGAATGATCGTATGGCAGGATATGGTCAGCGGTGGCTCTACCTATCATATGCCCTGGGTGTGTTATATGCCAACATTGTTCCCCCACATGTCCGCCCACACGAAGGACAATCATTACGAACTGTTCTCCCGTAGCTCCGAGGAAGGCCGGAAAAGCTGGGAGCAGGAATGTTTAGACACCATAGATCATCTGTACAATGTGCCTTCCATTGCCGTGTGGGTGCCTTTCAACGAGGGTTGGGGGCAGTTCGATGCCGCCCGTATCGCGAAAATGGTGGCAAAAAAAGACCCCACCCGTCCGGTAGACCATGCCAGCGGCTGGTTTGACCAGAAAGGCGGGGATTTCCGCAGTATTCATAACTACTTCCGTCCGTTACAGGTAAAATTGGATGGAAAAAGGGCTTTCGTTATCTCGGAATATGGTGGCTACGCCTGCCATATCGCTGGGCATTCCAGTGTGAACCGCGTCTATGGATATCAAAAGTACGACACCCCGGAAGAAATGGCTGCTGCCCTGAAGCAGTTATTTTCCAGACAGTTATTTCCTCTGATCTCAAAGGGCTTGAGCGGTGCGGTATACACGCAGCTCTCCGATGTGGAGGAAGAAGTCAACGGTCTGGTGACTTACGACCGTCGTGTTGTCAAACTGCCTGTGGGACATCCGTTTGCGGCACCATCCTCTTTTGCAGCACCTTACTCACATGGAAATAAGCCGGAATAAGGAAGGCATCTGCCATCAGCCATGCAATGGGGCTGCCCAGGCATACCCCGGTGAAGCCGATGATGGGCACCAGTCCAAAGCCTGCTAATGATCTTGCTATCATTTCGAAGACACCCGCTAAAATGGCGAATTTTGGGAAACCCATGCCCTGGATCAGGAAGCGGACAATATTCACCAGTGCAAGCGGAATATAGAATGCTGTATTCCATAACAGAAAAGCACGCACATTGGCAATGATCTCTGCCTCGCCGCCGTCCACGAACAGCTGCGCCAGCGGACCGCCGAAAAATACGGCGATCAGAAAAGCAATGACGGAATATCCCACACCCAGTGTCACACAGGCTTTCAGTCCCTTGCCGAGACGATCCAGTTTACCGGCGCCCACATTCTGTCCACCGTAGGTTGCCATGGTGGAACCCATGGCATCAAAAGGACAGGCTAAAAAGTTACCGATCTTGCCGCCTGCGGTCATGGCCGCAACTGCCGCTGAGCCTAATGTATTGGCGGCGGTCTGTAAGATAACGCTGCCGATGGCGGTAATGGAATATTGTAATCCCATGGGAACGCCCATGCCGCACAGCACCATCATCATATGTCCGTCCACTTTCCATTCTTCCCTGCGGATCCGCAGGATCTCGAACTTTTTCACCATATAGACCAGACACGCCACACCGGAGACTCCCTGGGAGATCACCGTTGCCCAGGCTGCCCCCGCCACGCCCATGTGCAGGGAGATAATAAAATACAGATCCAGCACAATATTAATAATGGAAGACAACACCAGGAATACCACGGGAGTCTTACTGTCGCCGGTAGCACGGATCACGCCTGCCACGATATTATACAGATACACAGTAGGGATACCGATGAAAATAATAAAAATATAATCATAAGCCCCATCAATAATATTCGCCGGTGTCTTCATCCAGACCAGAATATTCCGGCACAGAATTGCCGTCACCACGGTCATAACCACGGAAAATACCAGTCCCAGCCAGGCACAGTTCGCCACATATTTCCGCATGCCTACATAATCTCCGGCACCAAATTTATGAGATACAGGGATGGCAAATCCGTTACAGACACCCATGCAGAAACCGATCACCAGGAAGTTGACAGAGCCGGTGGAACCCACTGCTGCCAGATCATCCACGCCTAAGAAACGTCCTACGATCATGGTATCTACCAGATTATAAAACTGCTGGAATAAAAATCCGAATAATAACGGCACAGCAAAGCTGATGATAAGTTTCATGGGGCTGCCTTTTGTCAGGTCTTTTGTCATGGTAATATCCTCTCTGGTTTTCCAATCAACCGCAGGCACTGAATTTATCAGTGTTTCCTGTTATTTCTATCGTTGAGAGTATATACGCGGCGCTCCAAAAAAGCAATATCTTTTTTTGCACATTTTATGCTTTTTTGCTATACTATTTTTGTTATTTTTTACGAGGATTATTATTGTGAGAGGGGAATTATCATGAACGAATTTTTGAAGTATCTGAAAATGATACCTGTAATTATCTATCCTTATATTTATGTATTGATTCTTGCTATCTTTTTATTGTTCGCAGGTATTCTGCCGGAAGATTACACTGATGTCGCACTGATTGGGCTGTTGATCGTTGCAGTGATTTATAATCTGTATTCCTTTATCATCGTGATCGTCAATGCGGTGCAGGCAGCGAAGGGGATAATGACCGCAAGGCAGGCGGCAAGAATGAACCTGATCATCAAATGTGTGCAGATTCCCGCTTATATCATGCACTTTATTCTCGGCTTTATCGGACTTGCCATGAGTGTCTGGGGTATCGGCTTTCTCCTATGGGCGGTACTCATTGATCTTTTGACGATCCTGCTCACCGGCATCAGTTCCATTGGCTGCAGCGTCCGCATGCGTAAAGAAGGGCTTGTATCCCTGCCCGGTGCCATCTTCATGGGAGTCGGATGTTTTATCTACTGCGTGGATGTGGTGATCGCCATTGTGTATGTTGTGAAAGCCCGGAAGAAATCTCCTGCTAAATAGCAAGTTACCTAACTTATATACAACCGGAGCTACTGGTTTACTGAAAACTTTAGAACCATAGAACTCTCAAAGTGAGCAGATAACTCTGGGAGTTTTTGTTTGTTCAGAGTGTTTTGGGTCTATACAAAAAAACTTGCTCAGGAGATACTCAAAATAAGAAAAATAAGTATCTCAGAAGGAAATTTTTCTGTATAGACCCATTTTTCTTATTTTGAAGGCATTTGACAGCTTCAAAAGTATCTGGAGAGAAGATTTTCTGCTATAGACCCACGCTATTCATAAGATTGTCGGCAAAGGACGCCTTCCATCGTTTGTCTATCGCAGCGTTCACCGCATCACGGCAAAAAAGACAGTGCCCTATGAGCAAGCTCCCGGTCACTGTCTTATTTTTGTCTATGCACGGCTATGCTTTCGTAGCTTGCCAGTTACTTAAGTTCTTTTTACGCGAAAGGATTCTCGGTCGGATACAGCATTCCCTTCGGCTGGTTGAAATTCAGATCTTCTACTGGTACGCCAATGTACTTGAATACTTCGTACAGAGCCTTGCCGAAGTGTCCGAATGCTACGGCACCGTGGTGAGGGAAGTTCTTCTCGATCAGTACGTGACGATAGAAACGTCCCATCTCGGGAATAGCGAAAATACCGATACCGCCGAAGGATCTGGTCGCAACGGGAAGGACTTCACCCTGTGCAATGTAAGCGCGCAGCTTGCTGTCTGCAGTAGACTGTAAGCGGTAGAAGGTGATGTCTCCGGGAAGAATATCTCCTTCCAGAGTACCCTGGGTCACTTCTTCGGGAAGGGTTCTTGCCATGATCATCTGGTACTTCATGTTGCAGGAGGTCAGCTTCTTGGAGTTGGTATTGCCGCAATGGAAGCCCATGAAGGTATCATTGTGAGTATAGTTAAATTTGCCCTTGATGGACTCTTCGTACATATCATCGGGAACGGTATTGTTAATATCTAACAGAGTTACGGTATCTGCGCTGACACAGGTTCCGATGAACTCACTTAAGCAGCCGTAGATATCTACCTCACAGGATACGGGAATTCCCATACCGGTGAGACGGCTGTTCACATAGCAGGGTACGAAACCAAACTGGGTCTGGAATGCAGGCCAGCATTTACCGGCAATCGCTACATACTTACGATACCCCTTGTGCGCCTCGATCCAATCTAACAGGGTCAGCTCATACTGAGCCAGCTTAGGCAGTACCTCAGGCTTATGATTGCCTGCGCCCAGCTCTGCTTCCATCTCTTTTACCTTAGCCGGAATTCTCTCATCTCCGTCATGCTTCTTGAAAGCTTCGAACAGATCCAGCTCGGAGTTCTCCTCGATCTCCACACCCAGATTGTACAGCTGCTTGATCGGTGCGTTACAAGCTAAGAAATTCAGAGGTCTGGGTCCAAAGGAAATGATCTTCAGATCGCTTAAGCCCACGATAGCTCTTGCAATGGGAATGAACTCATGCAACATATCTGCGCACTCTGCTGCAGTTCCCACAGGATTCTCAGGGATATAAGCCTTGATATTACGAAGCTTTAAGTTGTAACTGGCATTCAGCATACCGCAGTAAGCATCGCCTCTGCCTCCTACCAGATCGTTCTGGGTCTCTTCTGCTGCCGCGATGAACATGGCAGGACCGTCAAAATGCTTTGCCAGTAAGGTCTCGGAGATCTCGGGGCCGAAGTTGCCCAGATATACGCACAGTGCATTACAACCTGCCTTCTTAATATCTTCCAATGCCTGCACCATATGGATCTCGCTCTCCACGATACATACGGGACACTCATAGACACTGTCGGCGCCGTACTTCTCGGTATAAGCCTTCATCAGAGCTTTTCTTCTGTTCACGGAAAGGCTCTCGGGGAAACAGTCACGGCTGACAGCCACAACGCCAATTTTTACTTCGGGTAAATTACTCATTTTGTAATCCTCCTGTTTTCGTTTTCTTTTTCTCTACACCATTTATTTTACCGCCGTCATACATCCATGCAGGGGATTCCGGCGTTCAAATCTTTTTATTCTGCCACCATTATTTGCTGACATCCAAATTCTCTCCAATCAGTCCGATAAAGCTTCCCTCGGAAAGTCCGCCCTCCGCATGACCGATCAGCCATTTGTTCGTAGCGGCAAGCAGCGCATCCTCGCTGAGTGCCTTGCCCTGCTCCACCTTCTGATGTGCTCCTTCTAACGGATAGTTAGTGCCCTGAGGTAACACGATGGCTACCTGAAATCCCTGTCCGTTTACTCCACAGGGAGCATAATGCAGAGAAGTTGCGAAGACCTCTACACCGGTCCCCGCCGGTACTAAAAATGCTTCCATCTTAGAAGTATCATAGGTAAAATCCTCTGCCACATCTGCCAACTGTCCGAGGAGCAGAATGGCGTCTGTTGCCGCCACATTAATTTCTGAACTTCTATGATATTCCACGGCATTTAATTTGGAATTATGACCATTACAATAACCGATCTGCACGGGCATCTCCCCGTAAGTAATGGTCTCCAGTTCTTTTTTCACAGGTAATGCTTCCAAAGCATTGATCCCGGGCTCATACACCACGCCGTCAGGAACCGGAGTCTTTTTCATTTCTTCCACCAGCTGTGTAAAATCCACATTGGTGATCACTCTGCCATACTTGCGAAATGCAGGATCTTTTACAGATAAAATATGCATTCTACTCTACCAACCTTTCTCTATTATAGCTCAAAATTAAAATTACGAGGTTCATTTTATTATGTTGTTGTTTGATTTTTCTACGCGTTATTTAATGATCTCAAATAGCGGTTTGCATGCCGGATAGATCTGGCGGAATTTCTGATAGCGGTCTTCATATTTTGCCACCAGCTCCGGATCCGGTTCTACGGTTCCTGTGACTTTCACAAACTTCTCTGCGATCTCTTCCACACTTGCATATTCGCCGCAGGCTACCGCTGCCAGCATGGCACCACCCATGGCCGGACCCTCTTCACTCTCAATCACATCCACCTTCAGATTCAGGATGTTGGCGATCATCTTCTTCCACAGCGGGCTCTTCGCTCCGCCGCCACAGATCTTGGTCCGTTCCAGATGGATTCCCAGAGACTTCGCCACCTCCAGAGAATCTCTCAGGGCAAATGCTACACCTTCCAATACCGCCTGGGTCATATCGGCTCTTGAGGTGTCCATGGTCATGCCGATAAAGGTACCTCTGGCATTGGGATCGTTATGTGGAGAACGCTCACCCATGAGGTACGGCAGGAAATAGACATGATTCTCTCCAAGCTTACTGATCTGTGCCTGTTCCGCTGCGTAATCCTTCGTTCCGATGATCTCATCCATCCACCATTTATTACAGGAAGCAGCACTGAGCATGCATCCCATCAGATGATAATTGCCGTCTGCATGGTCAAAGGAATGCAGTGCATTGTTCTTATCTACTCCGAATTTCTTACTGGAAATAAAGAGTGTTCCTGATGTTCCGAGAGAAATATTGCATCCGCCGTCTCCGACCGTTGCCGTTCCAACTGCTGCCGCCGCATTGTCCCCGGCTCCTGCAATTACTTTTACATTCTCTGATACACCAAGTTCTGCTGCGATCTCTGCTTTCAAAGTTCCAACTACTTCCCAGCTTTCATACAGCTTTGGAAGCTGTGCCTCTGTAATACCGCAGATCTCAAGCATTTCCGCAGACCAGCACTTATGCTCCACATCCAAAAGCAGCATTCCGGAAGCATCTGAATACTCTGTGCAAAAAGACCCTGACAGACGGTATGCAAGGTAATCCTTCGGAAGCATAATCTTCGCAATCTTTGCAAAATTCTCCGGTTCATTTTCCTTCATCCAAAGAATCTTCGGTGTTGTAAATCCGGCAAATGCAATATTTGCTGTATACTCTGAAAGCTTCTCTTTTCCAATCACCTGATTCAGGTAATCGGTCTGTTTTGCAGTACGTCCGTCGTTCCACAGAATTGCCGGGCGAATCACCTTGTCTTCCTTATCAAGCGCAACAAGACCGTGCATCTGACCTCCAAAACTGATTCCCTTTACTTGATCCTTATCAAAGCCTTCAAGAAGCTCTTTCAGCCCTTCCATACTCTGTGCAAACCAGTCTTCCGGTTTCTGCTCTGACCATCCCGGATGTGGGAAATATAACGGATATTCTTTTGATACGATATTCTTGATCTTTCCATTCTCATCCATCAGAAGAAGTTTTACTGCGGATGTTCCAAGATCTACTCCTACAAATAACATGTTGTTCCTCCTGTATAAAGACAGAGAGCCTTGCCGTTTCCGGCACGGCTCTCTGCCCGTTTTCTATGCTTATAACTTTCTATGTAATTAACCCCACGGATTCTCTGTTGGATATCTTACACCCTTCGGCTGGTTGTATCCGATCTCTTCAACCGG
>OIWQ01003786.1_pt1 | contig 13120 bp, 7 predicted proteins | sample 1587571 | NCBI WGS metagenome assembly OIWQ01 (sample SAMEA3888910, study PRJEB22519) | human gut metagenome | biome: human gut; feature: human-associated habitat; material: faeces | place: Denmark | collected 2010 | reverse complement strand
TGGAGCTGTATGTTTCCGGCAGCCTTAACGTATTCAACCACAGAACCAACGTGGAGCTTTCTAACCGCCTTGTCTGCTTTGATATAAAGCAGCTTGGGAAGCAGCTCAAAAAGTTAGGTATGCTCATTGTGCAAGACCAGATATGGAACCGCGTTACCATTAACCGGGCAGAGAAAAAGTCCACCCGCTACTATATGGACGAATTTCACTTGCTCTTAAAAGAGGAACAGACCGCAGCTTACAGTGTGGAGATTTGGAAGCGTTTCCGTAAATGGGGCGGCATACCGACAGCTATCACACAGAATATTAAGGACTTGCTTGCTTCACGCGAGGTGGAAAATATCTTTGAAAACTCTGATTTTGTCCTCATGCTCAATCAGGCGCAGGGCGACCGGGCTATCCTTGCAAAGCAGCTCAATATCAGCCCACAGCAGATGAAGTATGTAACCCATACCGAAGCAGGCGAGGGACTTATCTTTTATGGAAATGTAGTGCTGCCCTTTGTAGACCATTTCCCGAAAGATACCGAGCTTTACCGCATTATGACGACGAAGCCGGAGGAAGTGAGCAGCCTATGAAAACAGTTAAAACCACGCGATAAAATCACACAGAAAATGACCCGCGACGGTGCGGTGGAAATCAACGAAACACAGCAGACTGCCGAGCGTATCAGCAGCCGGGAAGCAGACAGCGACTTTTCACAGCCGGACACCGCTACCGCAGAGCGCGTCATGGAACACGTTGACGCAGCCCATACCCGAAAGGCAAGTAAAAAGGCAGTCAAGAAAGCGCAGGAAGCTACCGTTTTGCGTACTTCCACTTCCCGCTTGCAGTTTACCGACGAGGAACGGGCAACGCCGGAACTGGAAACTTACATCAAAAAATCGGAAAAAGCAGCCGACAAACTGGACGCGGCAAAGGCAGCTCTCCCGAAGCAGAAGAAACTGGTAAAAGAGCGCACCTTTGAGGAAGCCACCGGAAAGGCAAAGACCCGGCTTCATTTTGAGGAACAAGAAAAGCCCATACCCGGCGGCAAAACCCACAGCAACCCGTTATCCCGACCCGCGCAGGAAGCGGGTATTTTTGTTCACAACAAAATCCACAGCGTCGAGAAAGACAATGCCGGCGTGGAGGGCGCGCACAAATCGGAGGAACTTGCCGAGCGTGGCGCAAGGTACGGGACGCGGAAACTAAAACAGGGCTACCGCAGCCATAAGCTGAAACCCTACCGGGAAGCAGCAAAGGCAGAAAAGGCAGCATTTAAGGCAAACGTCAACTTCCAGTATCACAAAACCCTGCACGACAACCCGCAGCTTACTTCTAACCCGCTTTCCCGTTTCATGCAGAAACAGCAGATAAAACGCCAGTATGCAAAGGCGGCAAAGAAAGGAGGGGCAAAAGCCGCAGCGGAAGCCACAAGAAAGACGGCGAAGAAAACCGCCGAGGAAACGAGGAAAGCCGCCGCATTTGCGGCAAGACACCCGGCGGGCATTTTGATTGCAGTTGCCGCGCTGCTTCTCTTTATTATGATTTCCGCAGGGCTGTCCTCTTGCGGGGCTATGTTTTCGGGCTTGACAAACGGGGTGCTTGGCACTTCCTACACATCCGAGGACAGCGACCTTGTGGCAGTTGAAAACAACTATGCCGCATTGGAAAACGGGCTGCAAAGTGAGATTGACAATATCGAAAGCACCCACCCCGGCTATGATGAATACCGCTACGACCTTGACAGTATCGGGCATAACCCCCACGAACTTGCGTCTTATTTGACCGCCCTCTTGCAGAGCTACACCCCGCAGAGCGCACAGGCAGAGCTTGAACGTATCTTTTCCATGCAGTACACCTTGACGCTGACCGAGGAAGTGGAAATACGCTACCGCACCGAAACAAGTACCGACCCGGAAACCGGGGAAACCACCACCGAGGAAGTCCCTTATGAGTATTACATCTTGAATGTGAAACTGACAAATAAGCTGATTTCCGAGCTTGCGGAGGAACTTCTTACGCCACAGCAGCTTGAAATGTTTCATGTGTACTTGGAAACAAGCGGCAACAAACCGCTGATTTTTGGCGGCGGTTCTCCCGACGGAAGCCCGTCTGAGGATTTAAGCGGCGTGGAGTTTGTAAACGGTACGCGCCCCGGAAATCAAGAGCTTATGGAACTTGCAAAACAGCAAGTCGGAAACGTGGGCGGCTACCCTTACTGGTCTTGGTACGGCTTTAACAGCCGCGTGGAATGGTGCGCCTGTTTTGTATCATGGTGCTACAATCAAGCCGGAAAAAGCGAACCCCGATTTGCGGGCTGCGAATGGCAGGGTGTCCCTTGGTTTCAGTCAAGGGGACAATGGGGCGCACGCGGCTATGAGAATATCGCACCGGGCGACGCAATCTTTTTCGATTGGGATTTAGACGGTGTTGCCGACCATGTGGGGCTTGTGCTTGGCAGGGACGGCAGCCGCGTCTATACCGTTGAGGGCAATTCCGGCGACGCTTGCAAGATAAAGAGCTATGACCTTAACTATCAATGTATCAAAGGCTACGGGCTGATGAACTGGTAAAGCAGCCCAAAAAAAGAAAGGAGAAATGACCTATGGCAAACAATAAAATCGACCGTATCAATAAGGAAATCGCAAAGACCCGCGAGAAAATCACAGAGTATCAGAACAAGTTAAAAGGACTGGAAGCGCAGAAAACCGAAGCGGAAAACCTTGAAATCGTGCAGCTTGTACGAGCTATGCGTCTGACCCCGCAGGAACTGAACGCTATGCTGTCCGGCGGCGGTATTCCCGGCATGACTGCCGCACCCGCAGAAGAAAACGAACAGGAGGAAAATGCAGATGAAGAATAAACTGAAAAAGACCATGACTGCCCTTTGTGCCGCCCTTATCCTTATGGGCGGTTTTTCTGTCCCTGCCTATGCACAGGGCGCAGCCACAGAGCCGCCCGCCGGGGACGCGACCAACGACAGTAATGTAGTTGTGGAGGAAAAAGAGGAAACGCCGCCCCTTACCCCAAAGGGAAACGCTACACTGGTTGACGATTACGGCGGCAATAAGCAACTTATCACTGTTACCACCAAAGGCGGCAACTATTTCTATATCCTCATTGACCGCGCCGCCGAGGGCGAACAGACCGTACATTTCCTAAATCAAGTGGACGAAGCCGACCTTATGGCACTGACCGAAAACGGCGAAGCTGCCAAAAAGCCGGAAATCTGTAACTGTACGGAAAAATGCGAAGTCGGAAAGGTAAACACGTCCTGCCCGGTATGTGTTACCAGTATGACAGGCTGCACAGGCAAAGAACCTACCCCAACACCAACGGAGCAGCCGGAAGAACTGAAAGAAAAAGGCGGCAATCCCGGTGTGGTGCTTGCCTTAGTCCTCTTTGCCCTGCTTGGTGGCGGCGCAGCGTTCTACTACTTTAAGTTTCTAAAGCCGAAGCAGAATGTAAAGGGCGATACCGACCTTGAAGATTTTGAATTTGAGGACTACGACGAGGACGAGCCGGAAGCAGATACCGGGGAAACTCCCGAAGATGAAGAAACGGAGGAAGAAACCCTATGACCCTGTTTACCAACAATCCCTTTGAAAAGATGATGATACAGAAACCGAACGGGCGGCGTGATAATGCGCCGCCTGTTCCTTATCCCCCGGCTTGTGCTTCCTGCCCTTATAAGGTAAGCGTCCAATAAGAGGGTGTATCGAAATTTCTGGCTGTTGCATGTAAACTATTGATTAGAGTTTTGGGAGTTGACTCTGAAAACTCTAAATCTAATCTAAGGAGCAGGCTTATGGATCTTTCTTCTTTGACTCCAGACAAACAGGTGAAACTTCAATACTGGCTGGATGTAATACGGCAATGCAGGGCCTCCGGACTGACAAATCAGATCTGGTGTGAACAACACGATATCTCTTTGAAAAGTTATTATTACTGGCTTTCCAAAATTCGAAAGCTTGCCCTGGAAGAACTGCCCCGCAAGAAAAACGGCATCCACATGTGTACAGACCAACATTCAACTGCTTTAACGGAATCCCCGGCTGAGTTTGCGGAGCTTTCACTTCCGGACAGAAACATTTCCCGTTCCACTCCTGCAGCCATACTTCATATCGGATCCATAACAGTGGAACTTTATGAAGGCACATCTGCCCAGATGCTGGAAAACATTCTGAAAGCCGTGCAGTCATGTTAGGAGATCTTTCCCATGTGGAGAAAATCTATATCCGATGCGGCTACACCGATATGAGGAAGCAGCTCAATGGCTTGCTGGATATCATCCAGTACAACTTCAAACTGGATCCTTACAGCAATTCCTTATTCCTGTTCTGTGGAAAGAGGGCTGACCGGATCAAAGCAGTCCATTACGAGGGAGACGGTTTCTGCCTTTTATACAAACGGTACGAAAACGGACGTCTCCAATGGCCGCGGACCGGCGAAGAAGCAAAACAGATTTCTGATCAGCAGCTGCGCTGGCTTCTGGAAGGTTTGAACCCGGAGCAGCCAAAGGCGGTTCAGAAATGGCTCCCGCATAAGTCTGAAAATACTGAAAATCCTTAGAAATGCTGGGAAATCTGACGATTCTATGGTATAATAATCCTATCGAAGCGAAAGGGTTTTCAGGTTATGTCAGCTACGGAACAGGAGTATAAAAATCATATCAAAGAACTGGAACAGCAGGTCCGGCTCCTGAAAGAGCAGGTTGATTTCCTGACCCGTAAACTTTATGGAACAAAATCCGAGAAGACATCTACTCTCGAAATCGAGGGGCAGATGTCTCTTTTTAATGAAATCGAAACCTGTGCGGATCCTGATGCACACGAACCGGAGCTTGTTGAGATAGAGAAGCACCTACGTAAAAGGAAGTACACCGGTCAGCGGGAAGAACTGGTAAAAAATCTCCCTCACAGCAAAGTACTCCATACCATAGATGAAAGGGAACAGATATGCGATAACTGCGGGAGTACGATGGTGAAAGTAGGGGAAGAATTCGTCCGCACGGAAGTACAGTTTATCCCTGCAAAACTCAAGGTGATTGACCATTACCGGGAAACGTATGAATGCAGGTCATGCCGGAAAAACGGAACTCCTTATATGGAGAAGGCTCCGGTGCCATATCCTCCCGTCCTGCATTCTCTGGCATCTGCATCTACCATCACCTGGCTCATCCACCAGAAGTTTGAATTAAGCATCCCGCTGTACAGACAGGAAAAAGAATGGGAGGCTTTGGGATTACGTTTAAGCAGAGCGACTATGTCAAACTGGCTTCTGGTTGTCTATCGGGACTGGCTTGTACACATCGTCCACCGTCTGAAGCTGGAACTTCTGAAACAGAGATACCTTCATATCGATGAAACACATGTACAGGTGCTGAAAGAACCGGGACGGAAAAATACGTCCGATTCCTATATGTGGGTTTACTGCAGCATCAGAGATGCCGTAAATCCCATCCGCTACTTCGAGTACCAGCCGGGACGAAGCGGGAAATATCCGGAAGCGTTTCTGAGGGAATATGAAGGTTATATCCATACAGACGCTTACTCCGGATACAATGCAGTTTCAGGAGTAAAAAGATGTCTTTGCTATACGCATCTGCGCCGGGCTTTCGTGGATGCGCTCCCAAAAGACATCCATAATTCGGAAGCATCAAAACCTGCGGAAGCAATCCTCCGTCTGAATCAACTCTTTAACATAGAGTCAGAGTTGGAGGCGTTCCCTCCTGATCAGAAGAAAAAAGAACGTCTTATCCGCGAGAAACCTCTTCTCGAGGCTTTTTGGTCATGGGCAGAAAAAAGTGCCATCGGAGAGCTGCCGAAATCCAAACTTTCAAAAGCTTTTCATTACGCCTTAAATAACCGTGAAGGTTTTTGGAATTATCTGGAAGACGGGAATTGTTCCATCAGTAATTCGCTTGCGGAAAACTGTATCCGTCCCTTTGTGATCGGCAGAAAGAACTGGCTATTCTCCGGCAGTCCGAAAGGGGCGGAAGCCAGTGCAGGAATCTATACATTGGTAGAGACAGCGAAAGCGAATGGGCTTGCCCCGATGAAATATATAAAATATATCCTGTCCGACATGCCGGGGAGTGCTTTTCTTGAACATCCTGAATATCTGGATGATTATCTGCCTTGGAATCCTCTTGTAAAAGAATTCTGTCGATAACCGTTGACCTTTTAGTATAAAAGGCTGACGGTTATTTTTCTATACACTGTTTTATTTGACGCTTACCTTATAAGGGGCAGTCCCCTTGTGTGGGGTACTGTCTGAAACAGGTACAGGAGAAAAAGAAAACCGAGCCGGAACGCTGAAAGGAGGAACTTATATTTGATTTTAGTTATCGCAGAAAAGCCCAGTGTGGCACAGACAATCGCTGCCGTACTGGGGGCAAAGGAAAAGAAAGACGGATTTCTCACAGGAAGCGGCTATATCGTTTCTTGGTGCGTGGGACATTTGGTAGGGCTTGCGGAAGCTGCCACCTACGGGGAACAATATAAAAAGTGGAGCTATGACAGCTTACCGATTTTGCCGCAGGAATGGAAGTACACCGTTGCTTCTGACAAGGAAAAGCAATTCAAAACCCTAAAAGAGCTTATGCACCGGGCAGACGTTTCCGAAGTCGTCAATGCCTGCGACGCGGGGCGCGAGGGCGAACTCATTTTCCGCTTTGTCTATGAAATGGCGGGCTGCAAGAAACCTATGCGCCGCCTTTGGATTTCTTCTATGGAGGACAGCGCAATCAAAGAGGGCTTTTCCCGTCTGAAGAACGGCGAGGAATACGACGCGCTCTTTGCTTCCGCATTGTGCAGGGCAAAGGCTGACTGGTTAATCGGTATCAATGCCACCCGCCTTTTCTCTGTCCTTTACAATCATACCTTGAACGTGGGACGCGTACAGACCCCGACCTTAAAAATGCTTGTTGACCGGGACGCAGCGATTACCACATTTAAGAAAGAAAAATACTACCATGTGCGCCTTGTCTTATCCGGCGCGGAAGCTGCAAGCGAAAAACTATCTGACCGTTCCGAAGCTGACAAGCTGAAAGCTGCTTGCGAAGTGTCAAAAGCAGTCTGTGCTTCCCTTGTGAAAGAGAAAAAGACCGCAGCCCCGCCGAAGCTCTTTGACCTTACTTCTTTACAGAGGGAAGCAAACCGCCTGTTCGGTTATACCGCAAAGCAGACCCTTGACCTTGCACAATCTCTGTATGAAAAAAGACTTCTTACTTATCCGAGAACAGACAGCGCATTTCTGACCGACGACATGAGCGACACAGCGGCGGGCATTATCAAGCTGCTTTGTGGGAAATTTTCTTTTATGGCGGGAAAAGACTTCACGCCGGAGCTTGGAAAGGTGCTGAACAGTAAAAAGGTATCAGACCACCATGCCATTATCCCGACTATGGAGCTTGCAAAGACCGACCTTGCCACGCTGCCGGAAAGCGAAAGGAATATCCTTACCCTTGCCGGGGCGCGTCTGCTCATGGCGACCGCTGCACCGCATACCTTTGAAGCGGTTACAGCAGTTTTTGAATGTGCCGGACAGTCTTTTATCGCAAGGGGAAAAACGGTGCTGTCCGACGGGTGGAAAGAGATTGACCGAAGATACAGGGCAGCCTTAAAGAACAAGCCCGAAACGGACGACGCAGACAGTGACACAGAAAAGACCCTGCCGCCATTTACCGAGGGACAGACCTTTGAAAATCCGACGGCAAAGGTAACGGAGCATGACACAACACCGCCAAAACCTCACAACGAAGCGTCGCTGCTCTCTGCTATGGAGCGCGCCGGAAGTGAGGACACCGACCCGGACGCAGAACGCAAAGGGCTTGGAACTCCCGCCACCCGCGCCGCCGTCATTGAAAAACTGGTAAAGGGCGGCTTTGTGGAGCGAAAAGGCAAGCAGCTACTTCCCACAAAGGACGGTATCAATCTTGTGTGTGTCCTGCCGGACACCTTGACAAGCCCGCAGCTTACCGCAGAATGGGAAAACAATCTGACGCAGATTGCCAAAGGCAAGGCAGACCCCGCCGCATTTATGGAGGGTATCGAGGATATGGCGCGGGAACTGGTAAAGACCTATCCGTTTCTTTCTGATGATAAAGCGCAGATGTTCAAGCCGGAACGGGAAGCGTTGGGAAGCTGCCCCCGCTGCGGTTCTCCTGTCTATGAGGGAAAGAAAAACTACTATTGCAGCAATAAGGAATGTAGCTTTACCATGTGGAAAAATGACCGTTTCTTTGAAGAACGAAAAGTAACCTTTACCCCCAAAATTGCCGCTGCACTCTTACAATCCGGCAAAGTAAATGTGAAAAAGCTCTATTCCCCAAAGACGGGCAAAACCTACGACGGAACTATCGTATTGGCTGATACAGGCGGGAAATATGTCAACTACCGCATTGAACTGTCGAAGAAGAAATAACTGAATAGCAAGCATAGGAAAAGAGTACCCTTTTCCGTAAAATCCCTGCTTTCTCTACCGAGAACGGCGGGGATTTTTGCTTGTTGGGAAGTTTCCCAAACCCTCTGTTTTATGGAGGGTTTTACCCTCTGAAACCGAAGAAAGGAGGTTACACATGGCAAGTTTACGGGACACCGTAAAGGACTATCAAGAAGAATTAAGGGACGGTATCGCTTGGGTGGCGTTTTGGAAAACGGGACGTTCTTGGAACGCCGAATATTTCCACCTTGAAATGAGCGACTACATTTACCCGGAGGACAGAAGCCGCATGGAAGAAATCAAACAGGCTGACCCTGCCGCCGTTGTGGTAAACGGCTATTATTCCGGCTATCTTGGCGAGGATATGAACCTTGACGAGCTGACCGCCGGGGTGCGCCGCCACTACGAAAACGGATATAGCAATATCGGGGAATTTATCGAAGCCCACGACGACAGGCTGCCGCCGGAGCTTATCGAGGAAGCAAGAGCCGCCGCCCACGCTGCGGGGCTTCCTTTCTCTGAAAAAGCCTACCGGGACGGCGAAGAACCCGACCCCTATATTTTTGACGGGAGCATGAGCATGGAGGACTACGAACTTATGCACCGTATGATTGAAAACGAAAGGAGCGAACGCATGGTAGAAACGATTTTAAGCGGGTATCTTTCTAATCTTGGAAAGTACACCGAGGGCAGACCTGCGGGCGAATGGGTATCATTCCCCACGACTGCCGAGCATTTGAAAGAAGTCTTTGACCGTATCGGGATAGACGGCAAAAACTACGGGGAGCTGCATATCACAGAATACCAGTCCTCTATTGCAGGACTGGCAGGAAAATTGACCGAGCTTGAAAGCCTTGACGAACTGAACTATTTGAGCGAACTTTTGAAAATGCAGTTTGACGACGACCGGGAAAAATTTGTTGCAGCTATGGAATACGGCGACCATACAAGGGACTTGCAGGATATTATCAACCTTGCACAAAACCTTGATTGTTACTGGCTTTACCCGTCCGTACAGAGTGAGGAAGATTACGGGCATTATCTGATTGAAGAACTGGACGAGTTGGAGCTGCCCGAAGAAGCAAAAAAATATTTCATGTATGAGGAATACGGGCGGGACGCTGCTATCAATGACGGGGGCAGCTTTACCGAGCAGGGCTATATCTACAATAACCGCAACACCTTTACACAGTGGTACGACGGGCGCGACGTGCCGGAGGAATACCGGGTAACGCCGCAGCCGCCAGTACAGGAAAAGGAACAGGCAGACCTTGACGCTTCCGCAGCCATACAAACCGCCGCCACAGAGCAGCCCCCGGTTCTCCCGATTATCCTATCTTCTGAAAAGCCCGCCGATAAAATGAAAGAGATTACCGACCGACTGGAACAGGGAATTTTAGGACTGTATGAAAGCGACCGTTACGCCGATTATCTGCGTACCATGTCAAAATTCCATGATTACAGCCTTAACAATACAATCCTTATCGCCATGCAGGGCGGCAATCTTGTGAAAGGCTATAAACAATGGGAAAAGGAATTTGACCGCCATGTAAAGCCCGGAGAAAAAGCTATCAAGATACTTGCACCGTCCCCGTTTACCGTCAAGAAGCAGGTGGAAAAAATCGACCCGGACACCCAAAAGCCTGTTTTCGATAAGGACGGAAAACCTGTTACCGAAGAAAAAGAAATCAAGATACCCGCTTTTCGTGTAGTATCTGTCTTTGATATTTCACAGACCGAGGGAAAAGAACTTCCTGCCCTTACCTATGAGCTTACGGGCAACGTGGAACAATACAAGGATTTTTTCGCTGCCCTTGAAAAGACTTCCCCGTTTGCTATGGGATTTGAAGCACTAAGCGGCGGCGTAAAAGGACGCTGCAATTATGAGGAAAAGCGTATCTTCATCAACGAGGGCATGGACGAATTGCAGAATATCAAGACCGCAATCCATGAAATCGCCCACGCCACGCTGCATGATACCGCCCTTGCCATGCCGGAACGCCCCGACCGCCGCACCCGCGAGGTACAGGCGGAAAGCGTCGCCTATGCGGTCTGCCAACATTACGGGCTTGATACGTCGGACTATTCTTTTGGGTATATCGCCGGGTGGAGCAGCGGAAAAGAACTTGCAGAACTGAAAGGCTCTCTTGAAACAATCCGCAGCACCGCCGCAAATCTGATTGATACCATAGACGGACATTTTGCAGAAATCCAAAAGGCACAGGATAAGGAACAGACCACCGAACAGGCACAGCCCGCACAGGAAGCCGCCAAACAGCCCGAAACAAAAGCAGCCGCGCCGGAGCTTCCCGAAGAAACAGCCCCGGTACAGGAAAAAGAAGCACAGCCGGAACAGGCTGCACCCGCCGCCCCTTATTATACTATCAATGAAGCTGCCGCCAAACGTGCAAAGGATATGAACAGTTTTTCCGATTATAAGCAAGGCAGCGCGACGGCTGAATACAGGCACTATGTAGATGAAGCCGTACAACTTGCAGAAAGGCAGAAACAGCGGGTAGACCCGATGTACCATGAGAAAATCGACAGCCTGCTTGACACCTATGCCCGGAAACTGGCGGCGAACATGAATAAAGGCTATGAGATTGACGCGCGTGTTCCCTCTATCCTGATTGCGGGCGGCTCTAACTTCCCCACAAGGAAGAAAGAAAAGCAGAACGCAGCCCGCGACAGCAATTACCGGGAATGGCAGGACATACAAGGGCTTCTTGATAAAATCCGCAGTACCGGCATGGGCGGTATCAGCGCAGACGACCCGCAGGCAGTACAGAAGTTAGAAAAGAAACTGGAAAGCCTTGAAAAATCACAGGAAACCATGAAAGCCGTAAACGCCTACTACCGCAAGCATAAGACCCTTGACGGCTGCCCGCATTTACCGCCGGAGGAACTGGAAAAATTGAAAGCAGACATGGCGAGCAGTTGGCATTTGGAGGACAAGCCCTTTGCGACTTGGGCGTTATCCAACAACAGCGCAGAAATCCGGCGCGTGAAAGACCGTATCAAATCCCTTTCACAGCAAAAAGAAATCGGTTTTGTAGGTTGGGAATTTGACGGCGGCAAGGTGGAAGCAAACACCGAAGCGAACCGACTGCAAATCTTCTTTGAGGATAAGCCGGACGAAGCCACGCGGGAAGCCTTAAAAAGTAATGGCTTCCGTTGGTCGCCAAAAGCCGGGGCATGGCAGCGGCAGCTTACCAGTAACGCCTACTATGCGGCTGATTATGTGAAAGCGATTGCTCCCCTTACCGGGGAAAAGCCTACCGAGTTACAGCGGGCGCATATCCGGCAGCAAAAGGTAGCTGCACAGGAACAACCCGCACAGGAGCAGCCGGAGCAGGAAGCCCCACAGGACAAAGACACCTTTTCCATTTATCAGATAAAAGGCGGGGACGAAACAAGGGACTTGCGTTTTGAGCCTTACGACCGTCTGATTGCCGCCGGACACCGGGTAGACCCGAAAAACTATGCCCTTGTCTATTCCGCACCTCTTACGCCGGGGACTTCCCTTGAAGATATTTACACCCGCTTTAATATCGACCACCCGAAAGATTTTAAGGGACACAGCCTTTCTGTTTCCGACGTAGTGGTGCTTCATCAGAACGGGCAGGACACCGCCCACTATGTAGACAGCTTCGGTTATAAGAAAGTGCCGGAATTTTTGCAGCCGGAAAACTATCTGAAAACTGCCGAGCAGACCACCGAGCAAAACTACAACATGATTGACGGGCAGATAAACAACACCCCGACCGTCGCAGAATTGGAAGCAAAGGTAAAGACAGGAGAAACCATTTCCCTTGTTGACCTTGCGGAAACTGTCAAGGCTGACAAGGAACGTGGCAAGGCAGCAAAAACGGAAAAGAAGCCCTCTATCCGGGCGCAGCTTAAAGCAGCGAAAGAACAGACACCGAAGAAACAGGCAAAACAGAAAACACAGGATTTGGAAAGGAGCTGACGCATGAATAAGTTTGAAAACGTGGATATTTTCGCTTCTCTTGACGCTATCATGCGGCAGAATACAGGATTTTTCCAAAGTGATTTTGACATTGACAAGGAGATTATCGCAAAAGCAGCGGCAAGCCCTAACAGAGAGGATAAGACGCTGCTATGGTTTTGCCGCCCGTCCGGGACGCATTGTTTTAAGGAGCGCGACGTGTTCCTAAAGGATACCGCCGCCCACAATACATGGTGTTTTTACAAAGAGCAGACCTGCGACTGCGTTCTTGCCTATGCCGTCGAGCTGACGGGCAGGGAGCGCGGGAAAATCAAAGGCAATCTTTATGAGCTTGACTATGCAAGGCAGTATGAGCGCGTTAAGGACAATGCGCTTGCCGCCGACACAGTCAAGTTGATTTATGAGCATGGGACAAGGGAGATACCCGCCGGACAGCATTTTAACGGAAATCCCGATACTTCTTTAGGGAAGTTTGAACACTTTGAAGCAGTACCCAACGACCCGGACGCGCTACAATTCCTTTTACGGGAAGAAAAGCAAAAACGGGATAAACTGACACCGGGCGACTTCAAGGAACATACCGCCGCCCTGCGTGCTGGGCTGATTGAAGCCGAAGCGCGGCGCATTGTGCAGGAAATGAAGCGCAGGGACACGCCCAATAGCCCTAATAGGACACATTTCATGGTGGAGCTGTCCCCGACATTTATGCAGCTTGCGTCC
>OIWQ01003781.1_pt1 | contig 13134 bp, 11 predicted proteins | sample 1587571 | NCBI WGS metagenome assembly OIWQ01 (sample SAMEA3888910, study PRJEB22519) | human gut metagenome | biome: human gut; feature: human-associated habitat; material: faeces | place: Denmark | collected 2010 | reverse complement strand
CGGCGGTCAGCCGTGCGCGGCAGCTGCCGGACACGACAAAGCTGCCGGAGAGCAGCCGCTCGCCCGGCTTTTTAACGATCTCATCGGCCTCGCCGGTGACGAGCGCCTCGTTGACGCGGCATTCACCCGCCGCAACGACGGCGTCCGCCGGGATCTGGTCGCCGGGGGAAAAGACGGCGATATCGTCCCGCACGAGCTGGGCCGCGTCCAGCTCGACGGTCTGCCCGTCCCGCACGGCGCGGCATTTCGGCGCGGCCATGATCTTCAGTCCGTCGACCTTTTTCTTCACCCGCAGATCCTGCACGATGCCGATGAACATATTGCAGAACACGGGACCGAGGAACGTCAAATTCAGCCACTGCCGCACGGCGATCACACAGCCTGCCAGCAGGAAGAACAGGAAGTTAAAGTACGTAAAAACGTTTTTTGCGATGATCTCCCGGACCGACGCGCCGGGAGACTCCACCGGCGCGTTGCCCCAGCCGCCGTCCAGCCGCTCCTGCGCCTGCGCGGCGCTTAAGCCCGTCTCGGCGTCCGCCTCCAAAACGGGGATCTCCTGCCGCTGCGGCCCGTCCGGCTCCTTCGGTTTTCGTTTCAGGAATGACGCTGCCACAAATGCCGTCCTCCTCCAAGTAGTTGCTGATATCATATCACATCTGCGGCAAAATTTATCAACAAACTGTATATTTTCAGAAAATCGTAAGAAATCATGCACCGGACGGGGAAATTCCGATACCGCCCATACTGCTTGCGGAAAAAGATCAGCATTTGATCGTGATTGCTCTTGTAATCAGCAAGTACGCTCGCTTGCCTTACATATGGAGACGTCCGTTTGGATGCGGGAAAGCGCGTGATATGGAAAGGGCGGTTCTGGCGAGGATGGAGAAACAGAACGCTTCTTTCAGATTCGTGTTTCTTCACCTCTTGCTTCGTCGTGCGTCGCTGGAGCGGAAAATCCGCAGTGTTATCCGAATAACGTGTTTTACTTGAAATTATTTGCGGATTGGGTATAATGGAATGGATAAAACCGGTAGCCGGGGAGGCAGCTATGGAATACTATGCGAAATCCGAAAATCTGCAGGGGCATCAGGAAACCGTGAAGGAGCATTTACAAAAGGTCGCTGCGCTTGCGCGGGAGTACGGGGAGGCGCTTGGCCTTGCAGATGCCGCAGGACTGGAAGGGCTGGTACATGATTTTGGAAAGTATACCGAGGCGTTTCAGGATGTGTGGAAAGGCAAACGAACAGGCGTTGACCATGCGATAAGCGGGGCCTGCTTTCTGGAATGCTGCTATAGGGGGAGACCCGGCAGCCGTCCTGTGATAGAGGCGGTCAATGGACACCATGCCGGTCTTGTGGCCTACGATATGATAAAGGCGGAGCTGCACGCGATTGCAGATGATCGTAAGCAAGCCCACGGAAACGCCGGAAAAACGCCCTCGATTGAAAACGCAGCGCAGCTGAAAGAGGCAAACGCCGCGTTTCAAAAGGATTTTCCTGATTTCAGACTGCCAAAGCTTCCGATACCTCCAGCCGATGAACTGGAATCCATGCTGTATACCAGATTGCTGTTTTCCTGTCTGGTGGATGCAGACTACACGGCCTCTGCAATGAATGACGACAGTACATACCTTGATCGTGCGGAGGACTGCTATTTTGACCCGCAGGCGCTTCTGGAAACACTGTACGCCTATTGCGGCAGCATCCGGCAAGCCTCCACTGCGGACAAAACCCTGAATCAGTACCGGGATCAGGTCTTTGAACAGTGTGGGAAGATGGGTGATAAGCCGGAGGGATTATATACGCTGACGGCGCCTACCGGAACCGGAAAAACGCTGGCGCTGCTGCACTTTGCGCTGCGGCACTGCCTGAAGCATGGGAAAAAGCGGATCATTATTGTCCTCCCGTTTTTGACGTTGGCGGAACAGAATGCAGATACGTATGCTAAAATCATTCCAAACGTGCTGGTCGACCATAGCCAAAGTGATTTACCGGAGGAGGCCCGGGAGCTGGCCGCCAGATGGAGCGCTCCGGTTATCATCACCACGTCTGTCCGTTTTTTTGAAGCTCTGTTTTCAGACCGCCCGACCGTCTGCCGAAAGCTCCACAACATTGCAGGCAGCGTTGTGGTATTTGACGAGGCCCAGAGCCTGCCTGCCAGTCTGACCTCCGCCACGCTCCGCGCAGTGAATGCGCTGTGCAGCCGCTATCACACGACCATGGTATTCTCCACAGCGACGCAGCCGGATTTTGCCGCGCGAAAGGATCTGAATTGGACGCCCTGTGAGATCCTTCCGGAGCACAGAAAATTGTTCGAGGCTCTGAAGCGGGTGAATGTGGAATGGCGGATCGGGAATGAAACGCCCCTCGAAGCCATTGCGGAGGAAATGGCGGGCTGTGCGCAGGTCTGCGCCATCGTCAACCTGCGCCGTCACGCCCGGCAGATCGCTGACGTACTGTCACGGCTTTGCCCCGAAGACACGGTTTTCTTTCTTACCACGGACCTGTGCCCCGCGCACCGGAGCCGGCAAATTGAGATCATCCGTCAGCGGCTGAAGCAGAAGCTGCCCTGCCGGGTCGTGGCGACCCAGTGCATCGAGGCTGGGGTAGACCTTGACTTTGAAACGCTGTATCGCGCGCTGGCTCCGCTGGATTCCATCATTCAGGCTGCCGGACGCTGCAACCGGAACGGCTGCGGTTCTATGGGGCAAGTGATCGTATTTCGCCCGGAGGACAGCCGTATACCGTATCCTGATGACTGGTACAACAATGCTGCAGTCACAGTACAGGAAATGAATCCGCCGTTTTCCATCCATGACCCGGAGAACATCCGGGAATACTACCGGCGGCTGTTTGATGGAACGGTCGATAAACCGGAGCTGACGAAGGCAATCGACGCACGGGCCTTTGCAGAAACGGCGGCGCAATACAAGCTGATCGCCAGCGCCGGTGCGCAGGTCATTGTTCCCTATGCCGCAGAGCGGAAGCTGTATGAACAGATCGCAGAGCAGCTGCGAACGCAGGGCGTCACCGGCGCGCTGCTGAAGCAGGCAGCGCCGATCACCCTGACCTGTTTTGCAAAAAATCTGGCCCTGTATGCCGAGCAGATTCCGTTTGCCCGCCGGGGCAGAGAACAGTCTGCCGAACAGGCCGCAGGCAGCAATGTCTATCTGCTGTGCCCGCAGTATGAGGACCTGTATTCGGAGCAACTGGGCCTGCATTTTCCGCAGGAAGAGCGATTTGATTCTATATTTTGAAAAAAAGCACACTGGTTGTCCGGATTATTGGACAGCTGGTGTGCTATTCTATTTTTCGTGGATACTTGACAAATTACCCGTTATATTTCATACTTATTTTGTCAGATATTTCATTCTTCTAACAGACACGTGCTATGGACGTCCTGTTCACAGTCCGAATCAGGACGAACAAATTACGGAGGTGAAGCGTATTTGAAAGAAATCACGATCGAGGTCTGGGGAGATTTCGCCTGTTTCTCTGCCCCTTATGCAAAAGTAGAACGGCTGACCTACCCCTTTCCAACCCCATCCGCCGCCAGAGGGATTTTTTCTGCGATTTACATGAAACCGAAGGAGTTCCGCTGGCAGATCAACCGCATTGAGGTATTGAACCCCATCCGCTATATCAGCTTCAAGCGCAACGAGGTCAAATGTACCGTCGGTTCGGAGCCGATCTCCACCGAGGAGGAGCGAACGCAGCGGCAGACGACGGCGCTGCAGGACGTCCGCTACCGGATCGCGGCGTCGATCATTCCCCGCCCGGCTTTTGTGGGAAAAGAGCCCCAGCTGTATGAACAGGCGCTGCGGCGCATCCGAACGGGAAAATGTTTCCATCAGCCGGAGCTTGGAATGCGCGAGTTTGTCTGCTATTTTGAGGAGAGCGACGGGACGCGTTCGCCTATCCAGCAGTCGATGGACGCAGGGCTGATGGTCTACGACCTGTTTGCGCCGGATGATGTGGAGGTCACGAAAAAGACGAAGATCAAAATGTCCCTGTTCCACGCGGTCATGGAGAACGGCGTGATTCTGATCCCGCCCTATGACAGTCCGGAGGTTCTGAAGGGGGAAGGCCTATGCTGAAAGCACTATATGACTACGGAGTACGCCGCCAGCTGGCTTTGCCGCCGGGATTCGCGGGGAAAACCATTAAGGCATATATTTCCCTCTCTGAAAGCGATGACCGTGTCAGCGTCTATCTGGGTGGAAATGAGCCTGTTCCATGCCCGGCTATCGGCAGTCTGGCAAATGGCAATAAGTGCGATGTCCTTGCGGCGAAACGGTCTATCGTCATTCCCGAGGAGCACGGAAGCAAAAGCACATTCTTTTTGGAGGCACTCCGCAGCGCGGCAGAGGAAGAACCGCTGCTGAAGGTCTGCGTCCGTGCACTGGAAACGCCTGAACTTGCGGCGGCCGTTCGCGCAGAGCTGGATCGGGCCAAAATCAAGCCGGGAGATCGGATCTCATTTCGGGTCAACGGGCAGTCTATCCTGCAATCGGAAAAACTTCGTACATGGTGGAAGTCCTACCGAAAGCAGTTTTTTGCGGCGGACGAACGCCCATCCGCCCTGTGCCTGATCACCGGCGAACCGACGGTTCCCATGACGACGACCACGCCGATACAGGGCCTGCGGGTCGTCGGAGGGCACGCGAGCGGGGATGCGCTGATTTGCTTTGACAAGACGGCATTCTGCTCCTATAACCAGAAAAAAGCGGCGAACGCACCTGTTTCGGAAGAGGCTTTCAGCGTTGTGAAGGCTGCGCTGGATGATCTTTTGAAGGATGCGCCGATCCTTGCAGGAATGAAATTTGTCCACTGGTTTGACCGCGAGATTCCACAGGAGGATGATCCGCTTTATACTGCGGACTTTGGTTATGATCTGCCGGAGGATGAAACGGACGAGGAAGCAGAACCGGAAGCCGCCGTCAACGAGCTGACAGCGCGAAATCAGGCGAACCAAATTCCGGAAAGCGTCTATTCCGGGCAGCCTGTTCCCGATTTGGACAACGTATCCTACTATATTCTGCTGCTGTCCGGCGCAAACAGCCGCGTTATGATCCGCAGATATGACAGAGGCAGCTATCCGGATCTTCGCCGCAATCTGGGACAATGGTATGCCGATCTGACACTGACCAATCAGGGCGGTACCGGAAACATCAGGCCTGTGAAGCTGGCTGCTCGTCTGCTTCGTCTTTTAAAATTCCAGAAAACCGACAGCCGACCCTTTGAGCGGCTGTCAAAGGAGCTGGCCGGGATCACCCCGGCGGTCGTGCAGGCGATTTTGTCAGGCGGATGCCTGCCGGATGCCGTCGCGGCAAAGGCGCTGGCCTATATTCGCTCGGAGCTGCTGTCGAACGACGACAGCGACACGCGAAGCACCCTGCCCAACAGTCTGGCCTGCCAATGGCTGAAGGTCTGGCTGCTCCGGAAAAATCGAATCCATCATCAGGAGGGAACAATTTTGGAAGCATACAATCTGCATCTTCGCAATGCCGCATATCACTGCGGCGGATTGATGGCCGTATATGCGGCGATCCAGAGGACGGCCATGCCGGACGTCAATACCGGCATTGTGGAGCGGTACTACGCCTCCGCCATTCAGATGCCCGCGCTGGTCATCGGCCAGCTCAGCAGCCGCTCAAATCACCATCTGGAAAAGATCGAAAACGGATGGCTCGCCGATAAATACCGCGAGAAGCTGCAGGAAATTTCCGTCGCGCTGGGGACGTCCATTCCTGCTACGCTGAATCTGGAACAGCAGTCCTATTTTGCGCTGGGCTACTATCAGATGGGCGCGAAGCTCAATCAGGAGAGAAACAGAAACGTCGCCGCCGCCAGAGAAAAGACCGGCGCGGCAGAAGAATAAAAGGAGGAGTATCTTATGGCAATTCAGAACCGATATGAGTTCATGTATTACGTTGCGTGCACAAATTGTAACCCGAACGGAGATCCGGACATGGGCAATATGCCCCGGCTCGATCCGCAGACCATGCAGGGCTTCATCACCGACGCTGCAACCAAGCGCCGCATTCGAAATTACGTGGAGCTGGCCCATCAGGGCGAGCCCGGCATGAACATCATCATCCAGCAGGCAACCAACATCAACCGCCATATCGCGGAGGCCAAGCGGGCAGCCGGTGTTGAAGACTGCGCAAAGGCAAAGGAAGCCGTTTACGCGGGCAGAAAAAAGGCCTGTGAGCTGTTCTACGATGTACGTACCTTCGGCGCAGTCATGTCCACAGGCCCCAACGCGGGGCAGGTGCGCGGGCCGGTGCAGATCACCTACGGAAAAAGTCTGGACGCCGTTCTTCCGCTGGACATTTCCATCACCCGTATGGCGGTCGCCGACAAGGTAAAGGATGGCGCTACAGTAGAGGATTACGCGGCATGGGAGCAGGAGCAGCCGGAGGACAAGCTTCGCACAATGGGCCGCAAGCAGATCATCCCCTTCGGCCTGTATGAGGTTCGCGGCTTCGTCAGCGCCAACCTGGCTGAAGAGACCGGGTTTGATGACGAAGATTTGAATATCCTGTTTGAAGCCATTCTGAATATGTACGAGCATGACCACTCCGCCAGCAAGGGCGAAATGGCCGTCGTTTCTCCGCTGATTATTTTCAGGCACGTTGGCACGGATACCGACGCGGCGCAGAGAATCCGTCAGGCCAAACTGGGCTGCGCCCCGGCCCACAAGCTCTTTGATCTGGTCAAGGTCACGAAAAAAGCTTCCGTTTCCTATCCCAGAAGCTATCGGGATTATGACGCGCTTGTCTCTCTGGACAGGGTTCCCAAGGGCGTGCAGATCGGGTTCAAGCCAAGCGCCTTTGAGCCGGTAGTCTGGGACGCGCTTCCCGCAGACGAAGACTGGTTCTGCCATGGATGAGTGGGAGCCGATTCCTCTTTCCCGACTGTCCCACGCAGGGTTCTGCCTGCGTCGGGCTGCACTGCTGACCAATGAGCAGGTCTGGGCGGAAAGTGCGGATACCGCAAAAGGACGTTCTGAGCATGAGCGGGTCCACACGCAGCGGATAGAACGCCGGGGCGATTCAGCAAAGCTGTATGAGTTCCCCGTATTCTCCAAAGCTATGGGAGTTTCCGGGAAATGCGACTGCATAGAAGCGGAAGCATCCGCCCAGGGCTGCATGATCCCTGCGCTGGATTTCCCGGTCAGGCTGTATCCGGTTGAGTACAAGCACGGAAAACTCCGCGCAGAACAGGAATATGAGGTTCAGCTGTGCGCGCAGGCCATGTGTCTGGAAGAAATGTTCCAGACACAGATCCCGGAGGGCGCCATCTACTACATCACATCGCACCGCCGCTATCCGGTCTCTTTTACAGCGGAGCTCCGCAGTCTTGTAAAGGAAACAATCGAAAGGATCGAGGCGTTTCGCCGAAGCTTTTCGATCCCGCCGGCGGAATACGGGGCGAAATGCAAGGCGTGCTCCCTGCGGGAGCACTGCCTTCCCAGCGTGCAGCGATCCGCGTCCGGCTACTGTATGCAGCTGCGCAAAGAGGCCATGCACGAGGAGGATGTCCCATGAAAAAGCTGCTGGAGACGCTCTATATTACAACGCCTGAAAGCTATCTGTTTGAGCGGAACGGGAATATCTGCATCTCCATCGGCGGTGCAGAAAAGGCCGCTGTTCCAATCACACAGGTGAACTCCATCGTTCTGTTCGGAAAGAACACACTCTCAACTGCGTTGCTCTCATTTTGCTCCAAAAACGACGTGACGATTACATTTCTCAGCGAGAACGGCTTTTTTCTGGGGCGGCTATGCGGCCCGGTCAGCGGAAATGTGCTGTTAAGAAAGCGCCAGTATGAAACACTGGCAGATACAGCCTTTGCAAACCGGTTTGTCAAGGATCTGCTGTTCTGTAAGCTGCGAAACAGCAGATCTGTGTTGGTGCGGTATGCCCGTACTGCCTCTGATGAAGCAGAAAAGAGCGGCGTTGCTGCGGCGGCAGCTGATTTGACCGCAATCGCAAATCGTCTGGATGACTGTACGGACATTGATTCCATGCGCGGAATCGAGGGCGCAGCTGCGTCTGTCTACTTCTCTCGCTTTGACGATCTGCTCTCCAGTCCGAAGGGATACCGCTTTGAGACGAGAAGTCGGCGTCCGCCGCTGAACGAAGTCAATGCGGTGCTGTCTTTTGTCTATACGCTGTTGGCACATGACGTTCGATCTTCGATGGAAGCTGTGGGGCTGGACCCTGCCGCCGGGTATCTGCACACCCTTCGCCCGGGGCGGCCATCCTTTGCGCTGGACATCATGGAGGAGCTGCGTGCGCCCCTGTGCGACCGGCTGGTCATTTCCATGTTCAACAGGGATCAGTTTCAGACGCAGGATTTTACGACAGACTTTGAAGCGGTATACCTCAGCGAGAAAGGGCGGCGAAAGGTTCTTGAACAGTGGCGGGCCAGAAAGCGCGAGTCCATTCAGCACCCGTTTTTGAAGGAGAAAGTTCCCATTGGGATGATCCCATACGTACAGTCTATGCTGTTTGCCCGTGTGCTGCGCGGGGATCTGGATCGATACCCGCCGTTTGTGTGGAGGTCATGACATATGATGCTGGTCGTAACCTATGATGTGGACACATCGGATTCTGCCGGGCAAAAGCGCTTGCGGAAAGTAGCAAAGATCTGTGAACGACACGGGATGCGTGTTCAAAGCTCCGTGTTTGAGGTGCTCGTGGACGCTGCACAGCTGGTCGTGCTGAAACAAGAACTGGGAAAAGCTATCGATATGGAGCAGGATTCTGTCCGCTTTTATCGACTCGGCAATTCATACGAGAACCGGATCGAAAGCATGGGACGCAAGCCCCTCGTGGAAGCAGGAAGTGCCTTGATCTTTTAACGCCAACCCCTGCCGTACACATTTTTGCGGCAGGTTGGCGCATGAAATCCATGCAAGATATACAGCTTTTGGATCTCTTCTTGGAAAACCAAAGGAAGCCAGACATAAAACTGTATCATCTTTCGGCAATTTGCCGCAAAACCTCATGACGGACTTGTGGAAAATTGCCGTCGCCCCTCCCGCAGGGGCGTGAGTAGAAATGATCATGATCGGGATATTCCGCTGGCTGCTTTCGTCGCCCCTCCCGCAGGGGCGTGAGTAGAAATAAGATCCTTCCCTGCCGCCCAGCTGCGCAGTTCCTTGTCGCCCCTCCCGCAGGGGCGTGAGTAGAAATATCCATCTTCTCCTTTCCGTTCGCCTCGGCTGCAAGTCGCCCCTCCCGCAGGGGCGTGAGTAGAAATCAGCCATCTGACCCCATGACGACTGCACCGGATAGTCGCCCCTCCCGCAGGGGCGTGAGTAGAAATTGGCGGAGCACTCTCTCCTCCGCTTCCGCCGCTTCGTCGCCCCTCCCGCAGGGGCGTGAGTAGAAATGGAGATCTACGATGCGCAGTATCTGTGTTATCAGCGTCGCCCCTCCCGCAGGGGCGTGAGTAGAAATCCGATCTTTCCAACAACCGCGTTCCGGCGCTGACCAAGTCGCCCCTCCCGCAGGGGCGTGAGTAGAAATCAGACTAAAGGCCATGCGCGACAAACTTGGGTTGTCACGTCGCCCCTCCCGCAGGGGCGTGAGTAGAAATGTCCGCCGCCTGTACAGTTACACGCTCAAGGATCGTCGCCCCTCCCGCAGGGGCGTGAGTAGAAATTCGAGCGGATCTATCTGCCGTCCGGATCGCGCATCCAGTCGCCCCTCCCGCAGGGGCGTGAGTAGAAATTTTTCTCTGCTGGTTGGCGGCAGTGCGGGCCGCTTTGTCGCCCCTCCCGCAGGGGCGTGAGTAGAAATACGCCGTCGGACAGTTTCTGCGCGGCGAAACAAGTCGCCCCTCCCGCAGGGGCGTGAGTAGAAATGAGAATGCCGGAAATCTCAATGCTGCTCTTGAGATGTCGCCCCTCCCGCAGGGGCGTGAGTAGAAATATTGAGGCCAATACGAGCGTCAAGTGGCTGCAGGTCGCCCCTCCCGCAGGGGCGTGAGTAGAAATTCCGAAACGGACAACATGAAAGCATTTATATCGTCGCCCCTCCCGCAGGGGCGTGAGTAGAAATGGACGAAACGGACATTTTTGACGCGCCGAATGTCTTCGTCGCCCCTCCCGCAGGGGCGTGAGTAGAAATGGTGTCCGATTTGGACACGGCTGCGGCGTCTCCGTCGCCCCTCCCGCAGGGGCGTGAGTAGAAATGAAGTCCAGCTTGACGCCGATGTTGCTCTCGCCCTGTCGCCCCTCCCGCAGGGGCGTGAGTAGAAATTCATGCAGCGCAAGCGCGTTGTCGTTCGGCTGCATCGTCGCCCCTCCCGCAGGGGCGTGAGTAGAAATTCGCCTTGTACTTGGGAATTTCAACTCCGTCTTTGGTCGCCCCTCCCGCAGGGGCGTGAGTAGAAATTCAATATGAGTGGTATAAGTAGAACCAGCAGCTCCAGTCGCCCCTCCCGCAGGGGCGTGAGTAGAAATTTTCAGGCGCTCCCAGTATTCCGGCAGGTAAATACAGTCGCCCCTCCCGCAGGGGCGTGAGTAGAAATCTCCTGCGGTTTGCCTGCCGCATCGATGGCGTCCTGGTCGCCCCTCCCGCAGGGGCGTGAGTAGAAATATACGCCGCAATCCGGCTGCTCCCGCTCCCAAGGGTCGCCCCTCCCGCAGGGGCGTGAGTAGAAATAAGGTTCGCGAAGTGCCGTCTGTCACCGCCGCTGATGTCGCCCCTCCCGCAGGGGCGTGAGTAGAAATGAGCCGTCGGCATTCTGCATGCGCCCCAGTCAGCGTCGCCCCTCCCGCAGGGGCGTGAGTAGAAATCCGGTTGTTGATTTCGTAGATGTGGTTCCGGATGCGTCGCCCCTCCCGCAGGGGCGTGAGTAGAAATTTTCATTGCAAGCAGCTGCTCTTTCCCGCCGTCCTTGTCGCCCCTCCCGCAGGGTCGTGAGTAGAAATAGGTCGACCGACGCGCCGAGCTCCGGGCTGCGGATGGTCGCCCCTCCCGCAGGGGCGTGAGTAGAAATTTTGTCGAGCAGGAATGCCTTTGCCAGGGCGGCGTAGGTCGCCCCTCCCGCAGGGGCGTGAGTAGAAATGATCTGAGCGGGAAGCAGAACAAGATCACGGCAAGCGTCGCCCCTCCCGCAGGGGCGTGAGTAGAAATCCTGTTTTACTGCATACATGGCGTCCCTCCAAATTTCGTCGCCCCTCCCGCAGGGGCGTGAGTAGAAATCAGTGCTGATTTTTCTGACATTTGGATTGTTGGGGGTCGCCCCTCCCGCAGGGGCGTGAGTAGAAATTATACGGCTTCCGTTCTTTTTCCAGTCGCGGCGTGTCGCCCCTCCCGCAGGGGCGTGAGTAGAAATTGATTGCCTGGCTGCTGGTTGCGTCCTCCGGTTTGTCGCCCCTCCCGCAGGGGCGTGCGTAGAAATAATGTCCGTATTGACCTCGCCCGTGGTGAGCTTGGTCGCCCCTCCCGCAGGGGCGTGAGTAGAAATGCGGTTCATGGTTGTAATGCGGCTTTGCAGATCATGTCGCCCCTCCCGCAGGGGCGTGAGTAGAAATAGGCGGGTGAAAAGCTCTGGTGCGAGACTCGCGTCGGGTCGCCCCTCCCGCAGGGGCGTGAGTAGAAATCCGCAAATATTTGTACGCATTTGCGAGCTCGCCCGTCGCCCCTCCCGCAGGGGCGTGAGTAGAAATATGCTCGGCTTGCCGCTTGCATCGGCCTTTTTCACGTCGCCCCTCCCGCAGGGGCGTGAGTAGAAATGTGCAGACCGAAATGGGCATCACCGGCACGACCGGTCGCCCCTCCCGCAGGGGCGTGAGTAGAAATAAAATACGTCCCATCCTCCACGCACACAACGTGGCGTCGCCCCTCCCGCAGGGGCGTGAGTAGAAATGCAAAGTCCCTGATTTACACTGTCGATCTTGCGCGTCGCCCCTCCCGCAGGGGCGTGAGTAGAAATCGTAGCTGCATGGGTTTGCATTGCCCTGATCGTAGGTCGCCCCTCCCGCAGGGGCGTGAGTAGAAATATGGTCGGGGAGCCGTCATTCAAACTCATATTTGTCGCCCCTCCCGCAGGGGCGTGAGTAGAAATGACGTGGGACGGCAAGTCCGATATCACGGCGGCGTCGCCCCTCCCGCAGGGGCGTGAGTAGAAATGCGTTTCCATTCTCATATGTCGCACGTTCGAGTGTGTCGCCCCTCCCGCAGGGGCGTGAGTAGAAATCGATTCATACATGCAGGTCATACTGCCGCTCCCGGGTCGCCCCTCCCGCAGGGGCGTGAGTAGAAATAAGACGTCGGAGCCGCAGACGAGCTGCTGCTCGGTCGCCCCTCCCGCAGGGGCGTGAGTAGAAATAGAGTATCTGGGAAACTTAGCACATACAGCTGCAAGTCGCCCCTCCCGCAGGGGCGTGAGTAGAAATCAGCTCCCGAAAAGCCTCAAGCGAGAGCACGACCGTCGCCCCTCCCGCAGGGGCGTGAGTAGAAATAGAGGCGCGGCCTGCGGCAAAGGCTGGGCGCCGTTCGTCGCCCCTCCCGCAGGGGCGTGAGTAGAAATATGCAATTTCTGAGGAGTTTAATCTGTCTCAAGACGTCGCCCCTCCCGCAGGGGCGTGAGTAGAAATTACAAATTCCTGCACTTCTTTCGTCGGCGCACAGTTGTCGCCCCTCCCGCAGGGGCGTGAGTAGAAATTGCTTGGACTCGGTATGCAGTTGCTCAAGCGTCCGTCGCCCCTCCCGCAGGGGCGTGAGTAGAAATACGACCGGCAAGCTCCAGATCAGCAAAAAGGATTGTCGCCCCTCCCGCAGGGGCGTGAGTAGAAATCTCGAATTTTTTGAAAACTACTGCCACCACTCCAAGTCGCCCCTCCCGCAGGGGCGTGAGTAGAAATGGCACCTACGAGCAGCATGGCGCAGCCGTTCCGCGTCGCCCCTCCCGCAGGGGCGTGAGTAGAAATAATGAGCTTCGACGCGTTGGACTCCGTTACGATCAGGTCGCCCCTCCCGCAGGGGCGTGAGTAGAAATAATATCACCGTCGAGGGCGATGTCAATGACGGCGTGTCGCCCCTCCCGCAGGGGCGTGAGTAGAAATAAGCAGGACGTCGAGTCTGTCCGCAAGGAAGCCGTCGCCCCTCCC
>OIWQ01003779.1_pt1 | contig 13140 bp, 10 predicted proteins | sample 1587571 | NCBI WGS metagenome assembly OIWQ01 (sample SAMEA3888910, study PRJEB22519) | human gut metagenome | biome: human gut; feature: human-associated habitat; material: faeces | place: Denmark | collected 2010 | reverse complement strand
AGTGCTTCTAACTTTTCTTTGCTGTCTTTATTTTTTGCAAAATGCTTATGTATGTAATCTCTTGCAGATTCTACAGCCATTCTACTTGCTACCTCTCCTGCATTATATCCACCCATTCCATCTGCTAATATAAACAGTCTTATTTTATCTTCTGGTTTAGATACATAGTAGAAATCTTCATTTGTTTTTCTTTCTCTTCCTATGTCTGATTTAGCAAAAACTTGCATCTTCATCACTTTCCTTTCTCACAAGGCATTTTCTAGGTTAAATAGTTAAATTTTGTCTTCTTAACTGTCCACAAGCCGCATCAATATCTGAGCCTAATTCTCTTCTAATTGTAGCAACAATTCCGTGGTCATTTAAATAATCTCTGAATTTTATAATATTTTCATTAGAACTCTTTGTAAATTTTCCATTTTCTATTTTATTTATTGGTATTAAATTTACATGGCATATCATTCCTCTTAGCAAATTTACTAATTCTTTTGCATCTTCTAAATTATCATTATTATCTTTTGCAAGTGCATATTCAAAAGATATTCTTTTATTAGTAATTGCTATATAATCTCTGCATGCCTTCATAAGCTCTTCTATGTTGTACGCATTGTTTACTGGCATCATGCTTGAACGTTTTTCATCATTACTTGCATGTAAAGAAACTGACAATGTACATTGTATATTTTCGTTTGCCAAATCGTAAATTCTTGGTACTAAACCACTTGTAGATACACTTATGTGTCTTGCTCCAATATTTAATCCTTTAGGATTGTTTAATATTCTTATGGCCTTTATTACATTATCATAATTATCTAATGGCTCTCCAATTCCCATAAATACAACATTAGAGATTTTATCTCCCGTATCTTGTTCAACAGCTAAAATTTGCTCAACTATTTCCCCTGCTGTCAAGCTTCTTATAAAAGGAATTCCTGTTGATGCACAGAACTTACAGCCCATTTTGCATCCAACTTGTGAAGATACACAAATTGATTTTCCATGGTGGTATTCCATAAGAACCGATTCAATGGCATTTCCATCTAATATATCAAATAAATATTTCTTAGTTCCATCAGATGATTCTAATTTTTTTAATATATTGTAATTGCAAATTGTATAATTTTGTTTTAGTTTTTCTCTTAATTCTAATGAAAGATTTGTCATCTCATCAAAGCTTTTTACTTTTTCTTGATAAATCCATTTAAATATTTGCTCTGCTCTAAAGCCTTTTTCTCCTATGCTTACAAGTTCATCTTTTAAGTCTTGTAAATCATAATCTTTTATATTTTTCATTTTATTTTCCTTCTAAGCACATGATTAATTGAAAAAGAATTAATTTTTTTCAATTTGTCTCTTTTCTAAAATTTCTACAATAATATTTATACCACAATAAAGGGATTTTTTCAATAGTTAATGCAACTTATCATCTTTTAAGAAAAAAACAAGTACAGAGTTTTATCCTGCACCTGTTTATCTTTTTCTGTGTTTTTTCTATCTATTTTTTAATTCTTTTACTGCTTCTTTTAATCTTTTTTTAAATTCTTCCTCTTCTTCATCTACTAAACCTGTAAAATAAATATCTTCTATTTGTGAATGGTTAAATACATAATTATTCTCTGATGTTATCATTCCTTCTGGATATAAGCAACCACTATAATCCCATACATTTTTCTTATTTTCTTCTTGCTCCACTTGCAAAAAGCCTGTTATCATTAATCTTTTTTGACCACCTTTTAATTTTACAACACTTCCTATTGGTAAAAAATTTTCTTCCATAATACCCTCCAATTTATAATTAAACATATTATATACTTTTTTATAATATTTATTATTTTTTAAATTCTTCTAATCTTTGCTTATATGCATCCATTGTTTCTTTCTCAAAAGCTATTGTTGGCTTCTCTATTCCTAGCATTTGAATTAATTTCTTGGTAAACAATGGATTTAATATTAATATTGGTCCTATTAAATATGTTCCAATAAAATTATTTTGTTTTATTCCTTCTAACTTGCTTTCTTTATTTAGCCCTATCCCTTTTTCTGCTTCTACAAAATAATTATTTTCATTATCTCCATATGCCATTGTAAATTGGCTCTTAAACCCTACTATTTCTATGTCTTCATATTTTCCTAAGAATATGCTGTTATGTCTGTGCATCATATCTCTTTTAGCATATATATCGAATATTGAAAGTGCTTCTATCTTGCTTCCATCTTCATTTTCTATGTATTTTCCAAATAACTCAACTGCATTTCCTGTTACTAAAAATACAACATTTTTCTTTATTAGTTCTTCTATTTTTTCTTTATATGGTCTTAACTTGCGTATTGCAACTTCTTGAATATTCTCTGGCATTGGCCCCATATATATCATGTCAATATCTTGTGTTACAAATGCAGGCTCAGAATTTATTTCTGTTTTTATTATTTCTGCATCTGGCAAACATTTTTTTAAATATTTTATATTGCTAATATCTCCAAACAAGTTACAAACTTCTGGATATAACATTTCTATCTTCATTTTTATTTAAGTTCCCTTCTTTAAGTATTACATCTATTAAGAGTTGGAAAAGAATTAAATTTTAGCCAGGAAAACAAAATTTAAAAGGCAAGGGCGCATACTTGCTGTATGTAACCGCGTTTTAAATGAAGTTTGACGTAGCTAAAATTGTAATTATTTTTCAACGTCATTTCCGAAAGTGCTTTCTAGTATTTTCTTAACTTCCTGATGTACTTCTTCCTTCTGTTTCATTGCATATAAATCGTACAAAACATAAACACTTTCTATATCTTTAGGCTTGAAATATTTTCTTACAGACTCAACTTCATCTCTATCCGCAAATATTTTTTCCTTTGGCACTCCTGCCATTAAAAGTCTTACAATTGTATCTTTAGACCTTTTACCACTTACTATTATTTGTTCAACATTGTCTCCATTTAAGAACTCATAATCTGTATCATAAAACCATGTTATAGTTTCATTATCTTCATGCAAGTCATCTAAAAATAAAATTATAGTTTTCTTTTCTGGTTGTTTTCTTACATAGTCAAATACTCTAGAACAAGCAATTGGGTTCTGTCCTTTCGCAAGGTGAAGTACAATTTTCTTTCCCGCAACCTCGTCTTGTGAAAATCTTGTATCTACTATCTTTGTTTTCTTAAGAGCTTCATTTATTTTTTCGTCACTTACTCCAACCTGTTTTAGAGCAACTATTGCGGATAACATATTATAAATGTTTATTATACCATCTGCTACCATTGAATAACTGTATTCTGTATTTTTATCATTGTCTTTTATTGTTACAAGTTTATTTTCAAAGTCAATTTTAGTTGTTTCATAATCTCTTTTGGGAGTTCCAAATCCACAATTGGGGCACTTCATTTTTCCAACATGATGATATCTATAATATTCATATTCTAACTTTGTACCACATTTTGGGCATAGTACCATGTCTTGAACAATGTTTTCACATTTTTCAGTATCAGTATCTAGTCTATCTATTCCAAAATAAATCTTCTTATTTTCACTGGCTAAATTTACACATATTGGATCATCACCATTTGTAATAACTGTTGTAGCCTTTGGTATTGCATTGTTTATAATTCCAGCAATAAATGCGGTGTGTGCATTTCTTTTTAGTGAATCTCTCGAAAGATTGTTACATACTAGATATGTTGGAGTAATATATTTAAAAATATGTATTGTACTCCTCTCGTCCATCTCAAATACTGCAATATCTTTTGTATTTTTTCCTGTTATTGTGTTATTATTTACAAAGCTTGCTGCAATTCCAGTATTCATATTTGAACCATATCTATTATTAATAACTTTGTATCCATTATCTTCTAGCACATCATTAATCATGTTGGATACTGTTGTTTTTCCATTTGTTCCTGTAACTCCTATAATTACTGGTGGTTTATCTATTTGTTCCAGAAAATTAGGACATATTTTTAATGCTAAATTTCCTGGAAAATATGATGCATTTCTTCTTAGCAATTTTAGAGATTTATTTGCACATTTTGCTAAAAACATTGCTGTATAAAATTTAAAAGTTTTCTTCATTTTTATTTGTTTCCTCCTTAATTTAGCTTTGAAAAGAATTAAATTTTGGCAAGGAAAATGAATTTCAAAGGCAAAGGCGCATACTTTTTGTATGTAACTGCATTTTTAATACAATTTATCGCAGACAAGTTTATAATTATTTTCAAAACTATTTACATTTTACCTTTATATGTTATATTTTTCAATATGTTTTACAAAAAAAATTGGAGACTTAAGATATTCTCTTAAATCTCCTTTTTTGAATACTTCTTTAATATAATTTTTCCAATATGTTTTGTATTTGCTTGCTCATAAATATTGCCCTCATATCATTTATTTCGTTGTATTCTTGTAATTTGCTTAATTTCTGCAATATGGCTTTTGTCTTTTGTTCTTGTTCTTTTTGCATAGCTTTTCTTATTTTTATTTCTTCATCTAGTTTTTTATTTACTTCTTCTAATATTACTGCAAGTGTTTCTTCATTTTTACTATGGGTAGAACTCATAATACCACCTGCTTTCTATATTAAATTGTTTTTTTATTTTCATATCTTAATTAACTTTTGACGCAGTCAAAATTGTAATTATTTTTCAACAGGTTCGTCTATTTTAATGTGAACATCCTTAAGTTGCTTATCTTCTACTCTGCTTGGTGCATTCATCATTGCATCTCTTGCTTTTTTATTCTTAGGAAATGCTATTACTTCTCTTATATTTTGAGTATTTGCAATTAACATTACCATTCTATCAAGTCCAGGAGCCGCACCTGCATGTGGAGGTGTTCCATATTTAAATGCCTTATATAATGCTCCAAATTTTTCTTCCACTGTTTTTTCTGAATACCCTGCTATCTCGAAAGCTTTTACCATCAGTTTAGGGTCATGGTTTCTAACTGCTCCAGAAGCCATTTCATATCCATTACATACTAAATCATATTGATATGCTAAAATATCTAATGGGTCTTTATTTTCTAATGCTTCCATTCCACCTTGTGGCATTGAGAATGGGTTATGATTAAAGTCGACTTTTCCTTCGTCCTCATTGTATTCATACATTGGGAAATCTACTATAAAGCAGAATCTGTATACATTCTTTTCTAGTAAATCTAGTCTATTTCCTAATTCTATTCTTACTTGACCTGCTATTTTTTGAGCTGTTTCTAATTTATCTGCTATAAAGAATATGCTATCTCCAGATTTTGCTCCGAGTTTTTCTTCTAGTCCTTTCAAAATATCCTCTGTTATAAATTTAGCAATTCCACCTTGTGGAGCATTATTCTCATCTATCTTTGTCCATGCAAGCCCTTTAGCTCCTTGCTCTTCAACGGCAAATTCTGTCATATTATCAAAGAATTTTCTTCCTTGAGCTGCACCATTTGGAACAACTATTGCTTTTATTATCTTATCTTGGAATGCTTTAAATTCTGTTCCTGCAAATATTTTTGTTGCATCTTGTATTATTAATGGGTTTCTTAAGTCTGGTTTATCAATTCCATACTTCTCCATTGCTTCTCTGTATGGTATACGTATAAATGGACCTTCGTCTACTTTCCAGTCTGTAAATTTCTTAAATACAGTTGGTACCAATTCTTCCATTACAGCAAGTACATCTTCTTGAGTAGCAAAAGCCATCTCAAAATCGACTTGGTAGAACTCCCCTGGTGCTCTATCTGCTCTTGGATCTTCATCTCTAAAACATGGAGCAATTTGGAAGTATTTATCAAATCCAGAAATCATAAGTAATTGTTTAAATTGTTGTGGAGCCTGAGGTAATGCATAAAACTCTCCTGGATGCAATCTGCTTGGAACTAAGAAGTCTCTAGCCCCTTCTGGTGATGAGTTTGCAAGTATTGGAGTTTGAATTTCTGCAAATCCCATTTCATCCATCTTGTCTCTTATAGTTTTCATTATTTTAGAACGTAGCAATATGCTGTTATGTATTTTGTTATTACGTAAGTCTAAGAATCTATATTCTAGTCTTAAATCTTCTCTTACAGCTTCAATATCAGCTTTCTCTGAATTTATTTCAAAAGGCAATGTTGATTCACATTCACCTAATAAAACAACTTTCTTTGCATCTATTTCAATTTCTCCAGTAGGAATCTTTGCATTTTTGTTAGATCTTTCAACAACTGTTCCTTCCACAGAAATAACGCATTCTGTACATAAATTAGCTATTTGTGCCTTTAATTCTTCACTAGATACAACAATTTGAGTAATTCCATATTGGTCTCTTAAATCTATAAAAGTCATTCCTCCAAGATTTCTAATTCTTTGAATCCATCCTGCAAGTTTAACTTCTTGTCCAACATTTTGAATGTTTAACTCACCACAATTTTGTGTTCTATATACGTTTGACATTTACATTACATCCTTTTCATTAAAATTTTATCCGTGCCATAATTTTACAACATTTTTCGTCAAAAGTCTATACTTACAGCCTTGTAAATTAAAATAATTTGTAGAAAAAAGTAATGCAATTTTTCATTGCACTGCTTTAATTTTATTTTTTCACATATATTGAAAAAGTTTCATCATCAAAAACCTTCTCATAATTTTTGTCTACACTTATATATGTATTTATTATTTCTTTATCTTCAACAATAGCATAGTCAATTTTGTACTTTTCAAAAGTATCATTATAATTAACATTTCCTCTTGATGTTTCAAGCCAATCTTTCAATATTGTTACATTGTTGAACTCTTCTGTAAATATTTCTGACCTAGAGTCCACAAAGGCTGGTATTCCTGAAAGTTCTAAATAACTTCCATAATTAAAGTTATTATATATTTTTAAATTTTTATAATCTAAATTTTCTTTAATAAAGTTTACAGCTCCAACAGGGTATTTACTCTCATTTACATATTTTTCTCTTATTCTAGTAACCATATTGCTCGAAAGGCCAATCACAATTACTATTGTTGTACAGCCTAGTACCCAATTTTTAGAGAAAAAATTATTTACTTTTTTTAATATATTTTCTGTGTCATAGGTTTCGAAGAAATTTGTTATTAGTCTTACAACTGGAATTGTTCCAATTAAATATAAAAATGCTTGATTTCTCCTTGCCAAAATTGCCATAAAATATAGTCCAAAGAACAATAAAATGTCACTTAATTTCATTTTTGATTTTGTTGCAAGCATTAATATATCAATAACTATAAGTCCTAATATCATTCCAATGGATGAGATTATATCAGTCTGTTGCAACTCTGAAATAAATGTAGAAGATATTCCACCAATTACTTTAAACATGTATGTATATGTGTATGTTCCAATTGGAGAAATAAAACTTCCTAATGCAAGACATAAAATTGCTATAATCAACATTTTTATACTAATTGGCTCTAATATAATTTTTGATTTTTCTAGATTTTTATTTTTCATTAATCGGTACATTATTGCTTCTGCCAAATATGGCAATATTAATATAACTGTCATGTACCAAACAGAAGCATGGAAATTTACAATTAATACTGATATAATGAAAAATATAATATAATATCTTTTTTGTTTTGTACTAATCATTTTTTCAATAAAATATATTTCTAACAATAACAGTAAATATGAGATTATTTGACCACGCGCAGTAAATGCCCAATTCGACGTCATTAATAACATTGAAATTGCTGTTGCAATAAACGAAAGAACAATATTATTCTTTTGTTTCAATAAAATATTGAATAGCGAAAATGCTGTTAAACATGCAATCAGTACTACAAAAGCATAAATTCCTGCAAATCCAAAAGTATTATAAATAAATGCTATTGCAACATCAAAAGCCCACCTTAATTTATAAAACCCTAAATTTTCATGCCATGTAAGGTGATCTACATTGTCATATCCATCCTGTAGTATGTGCTTGCCTGTTGCAATAGTAAAAAATGTATCATTTTGCATTTCTTTTGTTACAGTTAACAATATGATTATTACTAATAAGATACAAAATACTATATATATTTTTTTATTTTTCATGAACTCTAACTCTCTTTCAAAATTATTTTGCTAAATATTGTAGTGCTTCTTTAATTTTTTCTTCCAAACTTTCTGATTTTATCTTTGGTAGTATTTTGTTTATTTCATATCTTCTGTATCCTAATACTTGTAAAGCTTGTATAACTTCTTCAAATTCTTCTTGTTTATTTTCTTCTTTTTCTAATTCACTTGTTTCAGCTCCAATAGCTTCTTCTGTTTTTATCTTATCTTTTAATTCTAGTATTATTCTTTGTGCCGTTTTAGGTCCTATTCCTGGCAATTTTTTTAAAGTATTTACTTCATTTGTAATTACTGCAAGAGCAAATCTTGATGGTGTAATATTTGAAAGTATTGTTATTGCAGATTTTGCTCCTATTCCCCCAACAGATATTAGAAGTTCAAACATATGTAGTTCTTCGTTTGTATTAAATCCAAATAAACTAATATCATCTTCTCTTACTTTTAAATATGTATATACGCGAACCTGCCTATTTTCTTGTAATTCATCTATCGATTTTTTAGACATGAATACTTTATAACCTATGCCTTGTACTTCAATTATTATATATTCTTCTGATTTTACTACTAATTCACCTTTTAAATATGCTATCATAAGTTTCCATTAATCAATTTATTTCCATATTTTCTATTCTTGTACATCTAAAAGTTGTTATATTGCATCATTCTTTTTATCACATTATGTGTTTTCTATTTATAATATCATTTTGTTATTTTCAAGCTCTATAAATTGATTATTCCCTTTCTTTTATTATCAAACAAATTTTCTCTTAATGGTTAATATTTTATCATATTTTTAGTATTTTGCAAGAGTTTATTGTAATTTTTTCAGGTTTACTTGCACTATTTTTTGCATATGATATAATGGCAATATAAAAATCAATTTTATTTTGAAGGAGGATTATTTATGACACCACATAATGAAGCTAAAATTGAAGATATTTCTAATATTGTATTAATGCCAGGAGATCCACTTAGAGCAAAGTACATTGCAGATACTTTTTTAGATGATGCAAAACTTGTTAATACTGTTAGAAATATGTTTGGTTACACTGGTTTTTATAAGGGCAAAAAAATTACAGTTTTTGCATCTGGAATGGGTATGCCAAGCATGGGAATTTATTCTTATGAGTTGTACAAATTTTATAATGTAGATACAATTATTCGTATAGGGTCTTGTGGAGCCTATAACGAGAATTTAAATCTTTTAGATACTATATTAGTAGATAATGCATATACAGAAGGAAACTACGCATATGAGCTAAATGAGGAAGATTGTCACATAATGAATTCATCATCAGATATAAATAAAGTTATTGAAGATACAGCAAATGAATTAAACATTCCTTATATAAAAGGAAATACTCTTTGTACAGACTGTTTCGATTATTATGTAAAAGATGTTAATAGCTTAATTGCAAGATTTCCAAAAGAATTAAATATAATTGGAGCAGAAATGGAAGCATTTGCGCTTTTCTATAACGCAAAATTACTTGGAAAGAAAGCTAGCTGTTTACTAAGTGTAGTAGATTCTCACTATAAACATCAAGAAATCTCAGCAGATGAAAGACAAACTTCATTAAATTCTATGATAAAATTAGCATTAGAATCTGCTGTAAATTTATAAAATTATAAGTTCTAATTCAAGCAATGCTTATTTATTGACATTAAAATATTTATTTAACCTTAATACAAAAACCGAACCATAAAATATTTAACATTTTAGGTTCGGTTATATTTTTATTTTGTTATTGATAAAACTTTATATTTAGCAATTCCGCCTGGTGTTTTTACTTCTACCATATCGTTTTTCTTCTTGCCTAATAAAGCTGCTCCAACTGGTGATTCATTAGAAATTTTATTTTCTGCTAAGTTTACTTCTGTTGAACCAACTATTGTATATGTAACATCTTCATCATATTCTTCATCATGTACTTTTACAATATTTCCAACTTGAACTGTTTTTGTATCTATTTCAGATTCATCAATTATTTTAGCATATCTTATTTTATTTTCTAGTTCTGCTATTTTTCCTTCATTTTCTGCTTGAGCATTTTTTGCTTCGTCATATTCAGAGTTTTCTGATAAATCTCCAAAGCCTAATGCTACCTTTATTTTTTCAGCAATTTCTGCTCTTTTAGTTGTTCTTAAATAATCTAATTCTTTCTCTAATTTTTCAAATCCTTCTTTTGATACTATTACGCCTTTATCTTCCATGCTATAAAACCTCCTTGTTTTTTTGCAGTATTTACTTTTAAAATTATTGTATAATGATACCCCTTTTTTTCACTTTTGTCAAGTACTTTTCGACTTCTAATCTATTCATTTCAAGTAATTATTCAATTTTGTTTAGTGTTTTTATAGTTTTAATTTTTTAGGTAATTTCTTCCATTTTATATTATTTTATTTCAATATTTCCTCTATTTCCTATAAGTTCATATTCATTTTTCTCTATTTTATCTCGTACCGCTTCTACCCATTTTTCTCTTTGTATATTATACTCATCTTGTAACGTAAATTCATTGTTGTCCCTTAATTTTACATTATTTATTATATTTCCATCAAAATACATTAATTTATCTATCTTTGTATCTGCAATATTAAAAATTACAGCAGTTCTATCAATACTGTATTCTTTAATTTTTTCTCCACTAAAATCTACATTTAATATATATTTTGCATTTCTTAAGCTCTTTCTTTTATTGTTTAACACCGATATTGGTTCAAAATTTTGCTCTGCTTCTTCCTCTAAGCTTTCAAATTGCTTTCTATTAGATGTAACTATATTAATCATTTTATATTGTGTTATTAATTTGCTTATCAGCTGTGTATTATTATTATCTTTTGTATCAATTAATATGCTAAGTGACTGTTCCTCTGGAATTTGTTTTTTCCTTTCAATTACCGACTTTATTACTTCTCTTGCAAAATCTATATATATGTTCTTACTTTCTTTGCTATTTTTTATAATTTTATTTACATTTTGATATATTTCAATATTTTCTTTATTACTAGCAATCTCTTTTATTCTTCTTGACAATATTATATTTGCATTTATATTTTTTCTTACTATATTTTCTATTTTTTTCAACATTTTTTCTTCTTTATTTTGTACTGTGTAACAAATGTACTCAATCTTATCATCACTTTCAATTCTTTTTATATTTCCAAATACATATTTTAGCTTCTTTATTTTTCTCAAAAAATTTATAAATAATCTATTTCTATATTTATAAGATAAATCGTCAGTATCTTTATAATATTCTAGCCTAAAATATACCGTTTTCTTCATATCATCACCTAATATAATATATTATTAATATTGTATTTATAAAACATATTAAAAACAAATTATGGCTAATTATAAAAAAGTAGACACACAATCTTTCTAGATTATATGTCTATTTATATTATTTATTGCTATTTTACATTTAATACTTCAGATACCATATCCCAGATATCATCTGTTTCTCTATCTTTTTCCCAATATGCAGCCCCTGCTAAATTATATGTGTTAACTAATTCTAGCTTGTATCTTAAAGATTTCGCATCTTCTATCCAAATCTTATATGTTTTTCCACCTTTTTCGTACTCTGCATAGTTTTGTTTTAGCGAATCGTCCCATGTCGTTTTTGTTCCGTCTGGTATATTGCTTGCTATATTTTTCATATTTACAACTTTACTTGTTACACTTCCATTGTTTTCAGTCCAAATTCTCGTATAGAATGGTGTTCCTAGTATTATCTTACTTGCCTCTACTCCTTCTTGCCCCAAGAATTTTTTGATGTTTGCTTCCACCCAATCACAACCAGCGGTTGTTCCTTCTTTAGGTGATGACACTCCATTTTGGTCATATCCCATAAATACTATATAGTCTGCAACATCACCTATCACATTTCTGTCATAACATAATGACCAATCTGGTGAACCATCTGGTGCTGTTACATCAACAGATAGAACTTTTCCGAGTTCTTTTAATCTAGGTGCTAATTCTATTACTAATCTAGAATATACATCTTTGTCACTTTCATTTAAGTACTCAAAGTCTAGGTTTATTCCATCAAGATTAAATGTTACTACTGCTGTTACTATATTGTTTATTAACTTTTCTCTTAATTTGTAATCATTTAATATCTCAGTTGTAGTTGGCTTGTCCGAATTATTTGAAAGTAATGCCCAAACTTTGTATCCATTATTATGAGCCCAATTTATATAATTTGTTCCTGCTGTTCCAACATTAGCAACAAGGTTTCCTTTGCCTCCATCTTGTAATGCTAAGAATGCTGGAGATACAACATTTACACCCTTTATTGTTCCTGTTCTTTGTGGCGCAGATGCATACTCTGAAAAATAATCCCATGCCAAACTAATATTTCCTTCAATTTGTTTCTCTATGTTTAATTTTTCTCTAATCTGTTTTTCATTTGCCAAGGTGCTAGTTTTTACATAGCCAATCTTTCCATTTTCTGTCGTAACCTTAGTCCAGCCATTTTCTGCAGTCTTATCATCCTTCACAACTGTAACATTATCGCCTTTTTCGATTTTATCAACAGTCTTTGAAAAACTTGTTGGCATATATTTTACTGAATTATTCTTGCTACTATTAGCATATACAAGTTCTCTATCTAATGAAACTAAAACAACAGTATTTGTCTCACTTATATATTTTGTTTCCACATTATATACACTCTTGCTAATCTCCGAAAAAGGTAAATAAAACTCATTACCTATCTTTTTGGCTGGTGCAATTAGACTCACATCTGAACTATTTATTGTACATTTATTTTTATCAATCACAAATGTTGCAACCTTCGTATCTGATGTTGTTATAATTTGATTGTACTTATTATCATAAAAAATATGGTCATCAAAGAAATTTGCAATATCTTTAGTAGATAAATATACTACATCATCTTCTACAATTACGTCATTCTTAGTACTCTTTGTAACATTTCCACTATTAATTACTAAATTGGTTTTCCCAGTAATTTCATTTCTTATATAATTTTGCGCTGTATTAAGTACAAATACTATTGCCAATGCAAATATTATTGTTACAATTAATTTATAAATATATATTTTCTTTTCTTTTTTCTTACTTCTCAT
>OIWQ01003775.1_pt1 | contig 13151 bp, 8 predicted proteins | sample 1587571 | NCBI WGS metagenome assembly OIWQ01 (sample SAMEA3888910, study PRJEB22519) | human gut metagenome | biome: human gut; feature: human-associated habitat; material: faeces | place: Denmark | collected 2010 | reverse complement strand
TACTTCTGAGGTTCACGATAATTCTTGTATCTTTCTTGTAATTGTCCCATTATAATAGGTGTACTTTATTTCTATTTTAATTTATTTTCTAGTTTCAGGGTGCAAAGATACAAAAAAAGACTAATATAACCGCTTTTTTCCTAAGAAAGTTTACTTTTATGCTTTTTTTAGTAGATATTTCTTGCCATTTTAGGGATTTTTATTACTTTTGCAGTTTAAAAATACAATTTCTTGACTAAGATATGAAAAAAAAGATAGTTTTCATCATGAACCCGATTTCTGGAACCAGCAGCAAAGCAGCGGTTCCCAGTTTGATAGATTCTACTTTGGACAAGGAGCAGTTCGAGTACGAGATAAAAATGACTGAAAGACCAGGACACGCCTCTGAACTGGCAGCCGAAGCCAGAGACAACCACGCAGACATCGTGGTTGCCGTAGGTGGCGATGGCACCGTGAACGAGGTGGCCCGTTCCCTCGTCCATTCAGACTCAGCATTAGGCATTCTGCCTTGCGGCTCAGGAAACGGCCTGGCGCGCCACCTGCTGTTGCCAATGAACTTGAAGAAAAGCATCGAGATCATCAATGCCTGCGAAATACACGACCTTGACTACGGAGTCATCAACGAATACCCATTCTTCTGCACTTGCGGAATGGGCTTCGATGCCTTTGTCAGCATGAAGTTTGCAGAAAGCGGAAAGCGTGGACCGATCAGTTATGCAGAGAACATTCTGAGAGAAGGCTTGAAATATGAGCCTGAAACATATACTCTGGAGGATGAGACAGGAACAAAACAATATAAAGCGTTTCTCATCTCATGTGCCAACGCTTCCCAATACGGCAACAACGCCTATATTGCCCCACAGGCATCTATGAGCGATGGACTGATGGATGTGGTCATCATGGAACCGTTTGATGTCATCGAAGCCTCACAGGTTAGTTTCGATATGTTCAACAAAACCCTCGACAAGAACTCGAAGATCAAGTCTTTCCGTTGCAAGAAGCTCCATATCACCCGCAGCAAGCCGGGTGTCATCCATTATGATGGCGACCCTGTGATGACCGGCGCCGACATAGATGTGCACATGGAAGAAAAAGGCATCAAGATGATTGTAAATCCGTTTGCAGACAAGAGTGTGCGCAAGCCGAACGTCATCCAATCAGCCTTTGCCGATTTCTTCAATGACATCAATGTTGTACGCGATGACATTCACAAAGACATCCAGCGCCAAAGTAAACGAGTAGGAGCCATCAGCAAGCTCGTACAGAGAAAGCTGAACCTCTAGCCCTTACCTGATATAGAATTCTTCCGTAATTTTCGCATACCACTCTGACCGGTTCCCCTCGGAATCGGTCATTGTTTTTATAGTATTTTCCATTCCATTATACCGATGTTTTGCAAATGACAGAAGATAACGTTTCGGCTGTTTGCGTTCTACAGTCTTAACGCCACACTGCCGGATAAGATAAAAACCTAGCATACAAGCTTCTGACACAACCACCTCAAGAACCTCAGAAGGAACAATCACGGAAAAAACGCCATCATCACTCAGTAGCATTTTTGCACCTCTGAAAAGATCCCTGAAAGGCAAACTATCCGTATGGCGGGCCATCGTACGTTTGCTGTCTGGATTTTTCAGGCTATTCAAGAAGAAAGGAGGATTGCTTACGATTGCATCAAAAGTCTCCTCAGAGTGATAGTCCTGCAATCGGCAGCACTCTATTCCGACACGATTGGCAAAGGGACTTGCCGCCACATTCTCTGCAGCCTCCTCACAAGCCTCTCCGTCCATATCAATACCCAGCACCTGCGCCTCAGGGAAGCGCTGCGCCATCATCAGCGAAATAAGTCCGGTACCCGACCCGATATCCAAAATGCGTTTACCGCCAGGTGCCCACGCTCCCAGCAGCACACCATCCGTTCCCACCTTCATGGCGCAACGATCCTGATGAATCTCAAATTGTTTGAATTTAAATCCTGTCATAGTTTTACTTTTAAGATAGTAACGCAAAAATCAGCATTTTATTACAGTCTTGTAGCCTATATTAATAATAATATATAATAAAGAGGTGATTTTCGGAAAAAACGATGGGATTCTCGGCAAAATTCATTAACTTTGCACCCTATAAATATATATTCAAGAGAATATGCACTCCAAAAAGTGTTTATCAAAATAGAACAGGAACAGAAATTCATATACACCACAAAAAAGTGTTTATCAAATAGAATATGAACAGAAATTCAAATACACAAATCCAGATGATAGCCGACTTTGAGGGCGATGCATCCGTATTGATACAAGAAAGGGAGGCAGGAATCTATCCTACCCTCTGCACTCGCGACCTGGTAGTATTTCCATCCGTGCTCAGCCCAATCCTGATAGGCAGGGCGGAGAGCAAGGAGTTGGCAAACATGCTGGAGCAAAATCCAGAAACAGTATTCTGCATCTTTTGCCAGAAGCATGCGGACACTGACTCACCTAACCAGGAAGACTTGTACGAAACCGGAACATTTGCCAAGTTGATGAGAGTCATCAATATGCCAAATGAAGAACATCAGAAGACCATCATCGTGCAGGGTTTAGGCAGATGCAAGATGAAGCAGATTGTAGATAAGGATCCATTCTACCTTGCCGATGTGGAAAGTCTGCCAGAGACCTGGCCTACCGAAAAGGAAGCCAAGGACCCTATGTTCAAGGCATTGACCCAAACATTCTTCGAGGAATCTATCAAATTCATTCAGTACAATGAGAACATTCCCAACGAGGCTGTCTATGCAATCAATGAGATTACCAATCGCTTCGTGAAATGCAACTTCATCTGCACATCCCTTCCTTTTACGGCAGAAGACAAGATCAAAATGCTGGAGCAGGAGAAACTGTCGGAACGACTGATAGAGGCGCTCAAGGCCTTGCACAAGGAGCAGAAACTGCTCTACCTGCAAAATGAAATCAGAAACAAGACTCAGTTTGATCTCGACGAACAGCAGAAGGAATATTACCTGAAGCAGCAGATCAAGAACATCAAGGAAGAGCTGGGCGAAGGCGAAAGTAGTCCGGAAAAGAAGGAACTGCTCGAAAAGGCCAAGACCAAGAAATGGAACGAGGCTACTCTGAAGGTTTTCCAGAAAGAGTTGGCCAAACTCGACAACATCCATCCACAGAGCCCAGACTACCCTATCCAGCTCAACTATCTGCAGACGCTGGTAGATTTGCCTTGGGGCGAATACACCGAGGATGACCTCAGCCTGTCTCATGCCCAGAAGATTCTCAACCAAGACCACTACGGCATGGAGAAAGTAAAGGAGCGCATCCTGGAATATCTTGCCGTAAGATCGCTGAAGGGTGGAATGCAGAGTCCGATTCTCTGCCTCTATGGTCCTCCGGGAGTCGGCAAGACCAGTCTGGGCAAGAGCATTGCCAAGGCCATGAAGCGCAAATACGTGAGAATGTCTCTGGGAGGTCTGCACGATGAAGCCGAGATTCGCGGTCACCGCCGCACTTACATCGGAGCCATGCCTGGTCGCATTGTCAAGAACATCCTCAAGGCAGGCAGCAGCAACCCGGTCTTCATCCTCGACGAGATAGACAAGGTTTCAGCCAACAACCACCAGGGAGACCCAGCATCAGCCCTGCTTGAAGTACTCGACCCAGAGCAGAACAACACCTTCCACGACAATTACCTGGATGTGGATTACGATCTCTCTAAGGTTCTCTTCATCGCAACCGCTAATGACATCAGCTCAATCCCACGTCCTTTGCTCGACCGAATGGAGCTCATCGAAGTAGGCGGCTACATTACGGAGGAGAAGATAGAGATTGCCAAGCGCCACCTGATTCCGAAGGAATTGGAGAATACAGGTCTCGACAAGTTCACCCCGAAGATAAGCTTCAACAAGACAGCCATCGAGGGCATCATCGAGCACTACACCCGAGAAAGCGGTGTGCGCCAGCTCAAGAAGCAGATCAACAAGGGATTGCGCAAGATTGCCTACAAGCTCGCCTATTCCAAGGAGTTGGAAAAGCCATCCATCACCGCAGCAGACCTGAAGGAGATTCTCGGCACGGCACCATTCACCCGCGACATCTATCAGGGCAATGATTATGCCGGAGTAGTGACAGGACTTGCATGGACCTCTGTAGGCGGCGAGATTCTCTTTATCGAAACCTCGCTGAGCAAGGGAAGACAGGGCAAGCTTACCCTGACCGGTAATCTGGGAGATGTGATGAAGGAATCGGCAGTCATCGCCCTGGAATACATCAAGGCGCATATCGACCTGCTGGGCGTGGATTACCGCATCTTTGAAAACTGGAATATCCACATCCACGTACCGGAAGGTGCAACGCCAAAGGACGGTCCTTCGGCAGGTATTACCATTGCCACCAGTATCGCTTCTGCCATCACCCAGCGCAAGGTTCGCAAGAACATAGCCATGACCGGCGAGATTACCCTTCGCGGCAAGGTGCTCCCAGTGGGAGGCATCAAGGAGAAGATCCTGGCAGCCAAGCGTGCCGGCATTACCGACATCGTGATCTGCAAGGAAAACAAGAAGAACATCCTCGACATTCCAGAGAAATACCTCAAGGGCGTAGAGTTCCATTATGTAGAAGATGTAGCAGATGTCTGGGAGTTTGCCCTCACCGACGAGAAGGTAAAGCACCCTATCGACTTCACCATTCCAGAAAATGACAAAAAAGAAAAGAAATGAAATTTGAACTACAAGTAACAGATAAGGCAAGCGATGCTCGCACCGGCATCATCACCACCGACCACGGCCAGATCAAGACTCCGATCTTCATGCCTGTGGGAACTATGGGTAGCGTAAAGGGTGTACATTTCGAAGAATTGCGCCAGCAGGTAAAGGCCCAGATCATCCTGGGAAACACCTACCATCTCTACATGCGCCCGGGACTCGAAGTCATCAAGGCGGCAGGCGGACTGCATAAGTTCAACGGCTGGGACCGTCCTATCCTCACCGACAGTGGCGGCTTCCAGGTATTCTCGCTTACCGGAATCCGCAAGCTCAGAGAAGAGGGCTGCGAGTTCCGTTCGCACATCGATGGCAGCAAGCACTTCTTCACTCCAGAGAACGTGATGGATACAGAGCGCATCATCGGTGCCGACATCATGATGGCTTTCGATGAGTGTCCTCCCGGACAGAGCGACTTCATGTATGCGAAGAAGAGTCTGGAGATGACCCAGCGCTGGCTCGACCGCTGCATCAAGCGCTTCGACGAGACAGAACCTCTCTATGGTTATCAGCAGAGTCTCTTCCCTATCGTCCAGGGCTGTACTTTCCCTGAGCTGCGCCGAGAAGCAGCCAAGTACATTGCCGACAAGGGAGCCGACGGAAATGCCATCGGCGGTCTTGCCGTAGGCGAGCCTACCGAGGTGATGTACGAGATGATCGAGGTGGTGAATGAGATTCTGCCAAAGGACAAGCCTCGCTATCTGATGGGTGTAGGAACTCCCCAGAACCTGCTCGAGGCCATCGAGCGCGGTGTTGATATGTTCGACTGCGTAATGCCGACCCGCAACGGCCGCAATGCGATGCTCTTTACCTATAATGGTACGATGAACATGCGCAACAAGAAGTGGGAGATGGATTTCAGTCCGGTGGATCCAGACGGCTGCGACATCGACCAGATTACCACCAAGGCCTACCTGCACCATCTCTTCAAGGCCCAGGAGCTCCTTGCCATGCAGATTGCCAGCATCCACAACCTGTCGTTCTATCTCCGTCTCGTTACAGATGCGCGCCATCATATCGAGCAGGGCGATTTCGTAGAGTGGAAACGCTCTATCATCGATCAGCTCGGCCGTCGAATCTAGCTTGAGCGTTGAGCTTTGAACTTTATAGGATGCTCCTATACATATTTTACATTAAATGATGAAAGATTATAAATACATCAGAAAACATCGCAGACTACTCAAGATGGGCAGAGCCTTCGAATCTCGCTTCGGCTGGCTCATTGCCATCTTGCAGCGCATTGCCCGCATTCTAGGCTGGATCGGGCACAAGCTGCGATTCCTCAGGGTGCTCAGGTATCTCAACCCACTGAGATACATCAAGCGGTTAGACTGGTACATTATCAAGAAGTTCGTAGGCTACTACTTCTTCTCGATTGCACTGATCATCTCCATCTCCATCGTGTTCGACTTCAATGAGAACCTGGCGAAGTTCACGGAGTATCATGCACCAGCCAAGGCCATCATCTTCGATTATTATGCCAACTTCATCCCTTACTTCGCCAACCTCTTCAGTGCGTTGTTCGTGTTTGTGGCGGTCATCCTCTTCACGTCGAAGCTGGCAGGCAACTCTGAAATCATCGCCATTCTGGCATCAGGTGTTTCCTTCAAGCGACTCCTTCGTCCTTACCTCATCACCTGCATCATGCTCTCAGCCTTGAGCTATGTACTCTCAGCCTACGTGATTCCTCACGGCACAGTAGTACGCCAGAACTTTGAGACGATGTACAAGAACAAGAAGAAGAATACTTCTGCTGAAAACGTACAGCTGCAGGTAGATAAGGGCGTGATTGCCTATATGCAGCACTACGACAACAACTCGAAGCGAGGTTACGGATTCTGTCTCGACAAGTTCCAGGACAAGAAACTCGTAAGCCACCTTACGGCGATGGAGATTCAGTATGATACGATCTCCGACAGCAAATACCACTGGAAGCTGAGTAACTGGAAGGTGCGCCAGCTGAAAGGTATGAAGGAGCACATCACTAGCGGAGCGCAGAAGGATACGCTGATTACGATGGAGCCTACCGACCTGGTTTATTCCAAGGGTCAGCAGGAAACCTTCACCAGCCCGGAACTGAAGGAGTATATTTCCAAGCAGATCAACCGCGGTTCGGGCAATGTGGTGCAGTATCAGGTAGAATACCACAAGCGCATCGCTGCCTCGTTTGCCTCCTTCATCCTCACCATCATCGGTGTGTCGCTTTCATCGCGCAAGCGAAAGGGCGGTATGGGCTTATCCTTGGGAATCGGTCTTGCACTGAGCTTCGGCTACATCATGCTGCAAACCGTATCGGCAACCTTTGCCATCCAGGCAAACTTCCCTCCGGCACTTGCCGCCTGGTTGCCAAACATCATCTTCGCCTTCGTTGCCTACTTCTGCTACCGCAAGGCACCAAGGTAATTAAACATTGAAACAAAGAACCTTGACCATTGGAGCGGATGAAGATCCATCCGGCTCAATGGTCAACAAAAGAAAGGAAAAAATGTATTTCGACGAATTAGATTTGAATGACAACGTGCTCGATGCATTATACGACATGCGCTTCGACACTTGCACCCCTGTACAGGAAAAATGTATTCCTGAGATATTGGAAGGTCACGACGTATTGGGCGTGGCACAGACCGGAACGGGTAAGACAGCAGCCTATCTGCTCCCAGTATTGAGCAAGCTTGATGATGGCGGCTATCCGAAAGACGCCATCAACTGCGTCATCATGTCGCCAACCCGCGAGTTGGCCCAGCAGATAGACCAGGCCATGCAGGGCTTCGGCTACTACCTGCAGGATGTGAGCAGCGTGGCTGTTTATGGTGGCAACGACGGCAACCGCTACGATCAGGAGCTGAAGAGTCTCCGCATGGGCGCCGATGTAGTGATAGCTACTCCAGGCCGCCTCATCACCCACATTTCCCTGGGTAATGTAGATCTGAGCAAGGTAAGCTTCTTCATTCTCGACGAGGCCGACCGCATGCTCGACATGGGTTTCTCAGAAGACATCAACACCATCGCTTCCAAGTTGCCAAAGACCTGCCAGACCATCATGTTCTCTGCCACCATGCCTGAGAAAATTGAGGAACTTGCCAAGACTCTGCTCAAGGATCCTGTAGAGATCAAGCTTGCCGTAAGCAAGCCTGCCGAGAAGATCAAGCAGGAGGCTTACGTATGTTACGAGACCCAGAAGATGACCATCATCAAGGATATCTTCAAGGCTGGCGATATGAAGCGCGTCATCGTGTTCAGCGGCAGCAAGATGAAGGTGAAGCAGCTGGCTGCTGCCCTTCAGCAGATCGGCATCAACTGCGGTGCAATGCACTCTGACCTGGAGCAGGCAGAGCGCGATGATGTGATGTTCAAGTTCAAGAGCGGTCAGTTCGACGTGCTGGTTGCTACGGATATCGTGGCTCGTGGAATCGATATTGATGATATCGAGATGGTCATCAATTATGATGTTCCTCACGATACAGAGGATTATGTTCACCGCATCGGCCGTACAGCCCGTGCCAACCGCGATGGTAGAGCCATCACCTTCGTCAACGAGGAAGACCAGTACTGGTTCCAGCAGATTGAGAAGTTCCTGGAGAAGGTGGTAGAGAAGATGCCTCTGCCGGAAGGTTGCGGCAAAGGCCCTGAATACATCAAGCTCAACAAGCCTTCAAAGCGCAACAACGGCCGAAAGGGCAAGGGCGGAAACAACCGCAGCGGCAAGCGTGGCGACAACAATAACAACAACGGCGAGGGTAAGAGCAAGACCAGCGCCAAGAGCCGCAGACAGAAAGACCGCGACCAGACTTCGCACAAGCGCAAGCCAAACAAGCCTAACGAGCGTCAGGAAAAGACTCCTCAGAACAATGGAGAGAATGGCGAGCAGAAGAATCGCAATAACAACAAGCGCCGCAACAACAATAAGCAGCGCAACAATGAAAACGGCAAGCAGCAGGGCCATCAGCAGTCTAACGGCAACCAGCGCCCAGGCAATGAGAACAATGTTCGTCCTGGAAGCAATGGCCGAGGCAGAGGCGTTGCCCAGAAGAAGCAGGGTGGCGCTCAGCAGAACCAGCAGAAGAAGGGTACAGAGAATGCCGGTCCTCGCAAGTACGCTCCTGTTGTCAATCCACAGAAGAGCGATAATCCTGTGAAGAAATTCATCAAGCGTATCTTCGGATTCGGCAAGTAATCTCAAGAGAGAGTAATCTCCCAAAATGATGTATTCCTGCTTCTAGGCAGACTTATACATTATTATATATATATGAGAAGCCCGATAAGAGAGTTGGACTATCCCAACCTTTTGTCGGGCTTTTCTTTTTAAGCAAACCTGAAAACACGGCTAAAATGGACAGAAACAAAAGACTCCCAGTCACACCGCTGATGTTCTTCAGCCTCATACTATCACTCAGCATCATCACAGCCAGATACGGCTATGATTACTTCTCCACGCGCTATTGGCTCATCGCAGCTATCATTGCCATAGCCTTAGCCGGCTGCTGCTATGTGCTCGTAGAATCCCGCCAGCTTTCCCGGCTTTTCTTCAGGAGAATCAAGCAGCTGGTCCTTCTTCAGAGCCTCCTTCTGTCGCTCTGCCTGTTCTGTCTGGGCGGTTTCATCACCTCCCATCATATCGATGAGGCGAAAGCGCCCGGCAGCATCATGACCTACCAGTCACTCTCCCCCATCGACCGCACCATCCTGGCAAGCCGTTCCTTCCGCCAGCAGATGGAACAGCAGCTGCATGCTTATCATATCGACGGACAGGACTTCGCCGTGATTTCTGCGATGGCGATGGGCGATAAGGGTTCACTCGACCGGGAAACCAAGGAGAGCTTTTCCATCTCCGGCACAAGTCACGTACTGGCTGTAAGCGGCTTGCACATAGGCATTATCTTCCAGCTCTTCGTGATTCTTCTGGGCGGGAAACGCCGCTCCAAACCCACCATTGCCCTGTCCCTCGTTGCCGTATGGGCGTATGTTGTCTTTATCGGCTTACCTCCCAGTGCCGTCAGATCAGCCTCCATGCTCAGCATCTACAGCTTCTGCCTGCTAGCCCTGCGCCCCGACCTTTCGCTCAACACCCTGAGCCTAGCCTATGTCATCATGCTGTTTCTGAATCCCTTCCATCTTTTCGACATCAGTTTCCAGATGTCCTTTCTCGCCGTGGCTTCCATCCTCATGTTCTATCCTCCACTCTTCGGCCTGCTCAAGTCCCACGGCAAGATCACCCGTTGCCTCTGGGGATTATTCAGCGTATCCCTGGCGGCACAGATAGGCACGCTTCCGCTCATCGTCTATTATTTCGGCAGAATATCCTGCTACTCCCTGCTCACCAGCTTCATCGCCATCCCGGCAGCCACCCTCATCCTCTATCTTTGTGCCCTGCTCCTGCTGCTTTCTCCCCTTACCTACATTTCCAGCCTTGCCTCCATCGGCACCTGGCTGATGCAGCACATTGCGGCAGTACTTGCCAGCATTACGCAAGCCACCAACACAGCCTTCCGGCTTACCAGTCTGTTGCCGGGCGCCAGCATAGACCATCTCCATCTGTCGCTCCTTCAGTTGATGCTTCTCTATCTGGCAGTCGTATCCGGCTACCTGATCCTTGCCAAATGGAACCAGATAAGGGAAAAAATCTACAAGATTCGCCATTCTCATGCATTACCTTTCTAATCATTTGCCCATCACAAAAATAATGTGTATCTTTGCAGTATGAATTACGATAGAATCCAACAGCAGGCTGGTCATCTGCCAGCATTCCAGATAGCCGACACCATCAACAGCACCTTGAAGGAGTCGGCCAACCTCGTTGTCACCGCTCCGCCGGGAGCTGGAAAATCCACCGTACTTCCGCTCACCCTCCTCGAGGCTACCCCGCAGGGCAGGATTCTGATGCTGGAACCGCGCCGACTTGCAGCCCGTCAGATAGCTGAACGAATGGCAAGCATCTTGGGCGAACCCGTGGGCAAGACCGTGGGTTATCGGGTACGCTTCGAGAACAAGGTTTCTTCAGAAACCCGCATCGAGGTGCTCACCGAGGGAATACTTACCCGAATGCTCATCCACGACGCCACGCTCGAAGGAGTGAGCGCCGTCATCTTCGATGAGTTTCACGAGCGGAGCATCAACTCCGACCTGGCGCTTGCCCTCACCCGACAGGCGCAGGAAATCATCCGCCCCGATCTGAAGATCATCATCATGTCGGCAACCATCGATGCTTCTGCTATCTGCGAAGCATTACAAGCCCCACTGATAGAGAGCGAAGGTCGGATGTTCCCAGTAGAGACCATTTATTCTGAGACCGACATTGCGCGATACGATATATATAAAGAGGTGGCGGCTACCATCCTCAAGGCTGCCGATAAGCACGAGGGCGATATTCTGGCTTTCCTTCCGGGACAGTCAGAGATTCTGAAATGCAAGGAGATTTTGGACGCAAGCCTCAGCAGGGCAGCAGAAGCTTCATCATCTTCTTCAGCTTCATCATCTTCTTCTGCTTCATCTGAACTTTCCGTTCCGCAGGTTTATCCGCTCTACGGCAATCTTCCACCCGAGAAGCAGCGCCTTGCCATCGCCCCATCCCGTGAGGGAGAAAGGAAAATCGTGCTCGCCACGCCTATCGCAGAAACCTCACTTACCATCGAAGGCGTGAGAATCGTGGTGGATTCCGGACTCTGCAGAAAACTGGTTTACGACGCCCGCACAGGATTGAGCCACCTGGAAACCGTAACCATCAGCAAGGATATGGCTACCCAGAGAAGAGGACGAGCCGGACGAGTGGCTGAAGGAATCTGCTACCGGTTGTGGACTCAGACCTCAGAACATCTGATGGAAGACCAGCGCCGACCGGAAATAGAGGAAGCCGACCTTACGTCGATGGTGCTCGACATTGCAGCCTTTGGCGAGAACAATCCCCAGTCGCTGCTCTGGCTTACCCCACCATCAAGCAGTAATCTGCTCAATGCCAAGGAATTGCTTCTTTCTCTTGAAGCGATAGAACCGGATGGCAGCATCACCCCATTGGGCAGAAAGATGGCAACATTGCCTTGTCATCCGCGCATCGCCAAGATGATGATGAGTTCAGAATCTTCTGCGCTCCAGGTCCTAGCCTGCGATGTTGCCGCCCTGCTGGAAGAGAAAGACCCGATGAGCGACTCAGAGGATTCGGATATGGCGCTGCGCCTCTCCATCCTCCGTTCGCAGCGACAAAAAAACAGTCTGGGCAGATGGGCGCGCATTGCCCAGATAGCCCAGGAATACCGCAGGATGCTCAAGGTAAAGGAAGACAATGAGCCGGTGGATGCTGAGGAGGTGGGCAGACTGATTACCCTTGCCTATCCTGAGCGCATCGCCATGGCTATCGACAATATCGGACATTTCAGAATGTCGAACGGCAAGACGCTCTTCATCGATTCAAGCGATGCGATGTCGGCGCAGCAATGGCTCGCCATCGCCTCGCTCAATGTATCTACCCAGCCGTCGGGCACGAATGCTTCCCCCTCGCTCCCTTCTTCGGGAAAGGCTGGCAGGGTGTTTCTCTCGGCTCCAATAAATGTCAACGACCTCTCTACCCACGAGTTCGACAACATCTCGTGGGACAGTAAGGCGGGAATGATCAGGATGCAGAGAGAGCGGCGCATCGGAACCCTGGTGGTAGATAGCAAACCGATCCAGGATGCCGACAATCTGCAGATTATCCATATCCTCTGCACCGCCATCCGGAAGGAGGGACTCAGCATGCTGGATTGGAACGAAGACGTTCAGCGGTTGCAGCGCAGGGTGGCGCAGGTAAGAGCGTGGCACCCAGAAATGGAGTTGCCCGATCTGTCCACCGCACACCTGATGGAGACAGCCGACGAATGGTTGCCCTTCTATCTGGATCAGGGCGGAAAGCTCAAGACGAGCACCGCAGAACTCAGGAAGCTCAATCTCCCGGAAATACTCTGGGCACAGATTCCATACGGGCAGCAGCAGGAGATAGACCGCCTCGCACCCACCCACATCGTGGTTCCATCGGGCAGTCATATCCGCATCGACTATCGTCAGGGAGCCGAGGCACCCATCCTCAGTGTCCGTCTGCAGGAATGCTTCGGAATGACTCAGACGCCTGCTGTTGATGATGGCAGGCAGCCTCTGCTGCTGGAGTTGCTCTCTCCGGGTTTCAAACCCGTGCAGCTTACGCAGGATCTCGCCAGCTTCTGGCAATCCACCTACTTCGAGGTGCGCAAGGAGCTGAAGCGCCGCTACCCCAAGCACTTCTGGCCCGAGAATCCATTGGAAAGTGAGGCGGTAAGAGGGGTGAAAAGGAAGAAATGATAAATAGAATAATAGTATAACTTTTTAAATAACAAACAATTATGAATGTAGGAGATAAAATACCAGAGATTCTTGGCATTGACCAGGACGGACGTGAGATCAA
>OIWQ01003772.1_pt1 | contig 13171 bp, 10 predicted proteins | sample 1587571 | NCBI WGS metagenome assembly OIWQ01 (sample SAMEA3888910, study PRJEB22519) | human gut metagenome | biome: human gut; feature: human-associated habitat; material: faeces | place: Denmark | collected 2010 | reverse complement strand
GCGAAGCGGCTTCGGCGGCCGAAGGCCGCCGGCCCTGCGGGCGTCCGGGATACTGCAGAAGCCCGGAAAGGAAATCCCCCGGCAGAACCTTGGATTCTGTCGGGGGTGGAAAAAACGATGAAATTACAGGTCTGCGGGGCCGGAAGGATCCTGCTTATCCTCGTCCTCCTTGGGTTCCTCCATCGGCGGGGCCGGGGGCTCCTCATGGGGCAGGTGGAAATCCAAAGGGTCCACCGAGAAGCCCTGCTGGGCCTTCTTTTCCTCGGCGGCCTTCTGCTGGGCTTCCTTCTGCAGGCGGGCTCGCTCGGCCTTTTCGCGGGCGGAGGTCAACTCCTGCTCGGTGCGCTCGGCGGCCTCGCCAAAGGAGATGACGCCGCTCATGACTTCGGCGAAGAGATCACCGTCGATCTTTTCGTACTTCATTAGGAATTCGGCCAGGGCATGCAGCTGATCCATATGCTCTTCCAGCAGGGAAACAGCCTTATTGTATCCCTCATCAATGAAGCGACGGGCTTCCTCGTCGATCTGGCCGGCAACCTCCTCGGAATAATCACGGGCGTGGCCCAGGTCGCGGCCCAGGAATACCTCCTCCTGGTCGGAGCCGTAGATCATGGGGCCGAGCTTTTCGCTGAAGCCGTAGCGGCACACCATGGCGCGGGCAATCTTGGTGGCCCGCTCGATGTCATTGGAGGCACCGGTGGAGACATCCTCCAGCACCAGTTGTTCGGCCACGCGGCCGGCCAGCAGTACAGCGATTTCCTCCTCCATCCACTTCTTGGTCTGGTAGCTCACATCCTTCTCCGGCAGAGCCAGGGTAAAGCCGCCCGCCCAGCCGCGGGGAACGATGGAAACCTGATGCACCTTATCCTGCTGGGGGCAGTAGTAGGTGACGATGGCGTGGCCGGACTCGTGGTAAGCGGTCAGGCGGCGCTCCTTATCGGTGATGACATGGCTGCGCTTTTCGGGGCCAACGGCGACCTTCAGGGTGGCCTCCTGGATATCCTCCATGGTGATGGCCTTGCGATTCTTGCGGGCGGCCAGCAGCGCAGCCTCATTGGTCAGGTTCTCCAGATCCGCGCCGGTAAAGCCACCGGTAAAGCGGGCGATCACGGCAAGGTCCACATCCGGGCCAATGGGTTTGTTGCGGGTATGGACGCGAAGGATCGCCTCGCGGCCCTTCACATCGGGATAATTGACGGTGATATGGCGGTCAAAGCGGCCGGGACGCAGCAGAGCGGGGTCCAGGATATCCTTGCGGTTGGTGGCCGCCATAACGATAACGCCTAGATTGGGCGCAAAGCCATCCATTTCCACCAGCAGCTGGTTCAGGGTCTGCTCGCGCTCATCGTGGCCGCCGCCCAAACCGGAGCCGCGGTGACGGCCCACGGCGTCGATCTCATCGATGAAAACAATGCTGGGCGCGCTCTTTTTGGCCTGTTCAAACAAATCGCGGACACGGGAAGCACCCACGCCGACGAACATCTCTACAAAGTCGGAGCCGGAGATGGAGAAGAACGGCACACCGGCCTCGCCCGCGACGGCTTTGGCCAGCAGGGTCTTACCGGTTCCAGGAGGGCCCATGAGCAAAACTCCCTTGGGAATACGGGCGCCCAGCGCATTGAACTTGCCGGGGTCCTTCAGGAACTGGACGATCTCCTCCAGTTCCTCCTTTTCCTCATCGGCGCCGGCCACATCATCAAAGGTAACACGGTTGTGGGGATCCTGCTGCTTGGGTTTCAGCTTGGCAAAGGCCATGGGGTTGCCCCCGCCGCCAGAGCGCTTCATGAGGATATACCAGAAGCCGCCCATGAGCAGCACGGTGAGCAGCAGCGGCAGCATATCGATCCACCAGGGCATGGCCTCGGCGGCATCATAGTACTGCTTGATGGGTGCATCGGGATGCTCGGCATTATACTTATCTACCAGGGCGTGGGTATCCTGCAGGAACAGGCTGAGATTCGGCACACTGTAGGTGATGGTGGTCTTTTTCTCATCATTGAGCTGCATGGTCAGCTCGCCGGTGCCAAAATCCAGCTCATACTCCGCCACCTGCTCATTCTTAAAGTAATCGATGATGGTGCGGTACTCCACCTTGGGCTGGGCGGTATTCATGCTGAAAATGCGGACCGCCATGTAGAAGAACAGCGCGATGAGCACTACCGGGACGATCCAGTTTCTCTTTTTGGGTGACAATGACTTCACTCCTGTCTTGGGCAGATTTGATTATTCGTGGGAATAAACGCTGGGGGAAAGCACGCCGATGTAGGGCAGGTTGCGGTATTCCTCGGCGTAATCGAGGCCGTAGCCCACCACAAAGGCATCGGGAATGGTGTAACCGACATAATCGGCGTAGATCTCCTGCTCCCGGCGGGCGGGCTTATCCAGCAGCACGCATACCTTCAGGGAGGCAGGGTTGCGCTCCTTGAGCATCTTGGTGAGCTGGTGCAGGGTGTTGCCGGTATCCAGAATATCCTCTACGATGAGGACATTGCGGCCGGCGATATCGGAATTAAGATCCTTGGCCACATGGATATTGCCGGAGGAGGTGGTGCCGCTGCCGTAGCTGGAAACGGACATAAAATCGATATTGATCTGGCGGTCGATCTGGCGCATGAGATCGGTGACGAAAACGATGGCGCCATTGAGGATACCGACGATTAAAAGATCCTTGCCCTCATAGTCCTTTGTGATCTGCTCGCCTAGCCGCTTGCATACGCCCTGCAGCTCCACCTCATTGAACATTACCTTGCAGATGTCCTTATCCATTCTCATGGTGTTTTTTCCTCCTGGCACTCAATTATCACATATTGTCCGGTTTTTTCGGTCACAGCAGCGCGGGAATCGCTGCTGAGGCCCTCTGCCCACAGCACACCGTTATCATCCGCCAGTACCGCCAAAGCGGGGCGCAGCGGCGCCGGAATGCCGGCGGCGGCCCAGGCCTCTCCCAGCGGGAGCGGCTTCCCTGTTTTGGCTGTGCGGATGCGGTCGCCGGGGCGGCGGGTACGCAGAACCGAATTACCTATTATCTTATCACAATCCACCACATTTTTTAAGAGGGAAATGTTAAATTTTTCGGACTGTTTCGCAACTATTTTGTTGCAAAGCGTCAGTTTTATCCGTTTTTGCCGGCCAAAGGGCAGAATGACAACCTTTTGCGGCAAGGGGAACGGCACCAAAACCGGCGGGATGCCCCCCGGCGGCTGGTAACTCAAGAGCGCCCAGCTGCCCTCGGCGATGAGGTACCAGGCCCGCTCTGCGATATCCAGCTTGCCGCCGGAGCGGAGGGTCTCCTTCATGCGCGCCAGCACAGCGGCCGAACGGGGCAGGCCATGCTGCTCCAATAGGCGCAGCAGCAGCCGGTCGCAGACCGGCTCCGGCAAGGCCAAAAGGCCCTGCCGATCCAGGGTGCCGCCTGCGGCGGCACCCTGCAGCTGCTGCGCCGCGCTCTCGGCAAGCTGCTCGGTAAGGGCCCACTGGGCAGCCAGCTGGGGCAGCATGCGGGCCATGGCCCCGGTAAAGTTCGGGTTCAATTCGCAAAGCCGCGGCAAAATATCGTGCCGGATGCGGTTGCGGGTATAGTCATCGGAAAGATTGGTGCTATCGGTGCAGTAGGGCTGGCCCAGCAGGGCCAGGTATTCCTCCACCTCAGCGCGGGTCACATCCAGCAGAGGACGGACGATGTTGCCCCGGATGCGGGGGATGCCGCACAGCCCGTGCAGACCGGTGCCCCTTATCAGGTTCATCAGCACCGTTTCAATGGTATCATCCAGGGTGTGGGCGGTGGCGATGCGCCCCCCCTCCCCTGCCGTTTCGGCAAAGAAAGCATAACGGGCGTTGCGGCCGGCTTCCTCCACCGAAAGGTGGTTTTCCAGCGCCAGGGCGGCGGCATCAATATGGCGGACAGTATAGGGCAGTCCCAGCTGCCCGGCCAGCTCCCGCACAAACTGCTCGTCCCGGTCGGCTTCAGCGCCGCGCAGCCCGTGGTGAATGTGGCAGACGATCAGCTCCCAGCGGTATTCCTCCCGCAGGACAGCCAAAAAGCGTAAAAGAGCGACAGAATCCGCGCCGCCGGAGACCCCGACAGCGATCCTGTCGCCCTGGGTAAACAGGGAATATTGGCGCAGGGCCAAAAGCGCCTTTTGCTCCAGCGGTGTGCTCATTCGCGGTTGCGATCCACGCTGAAGAACCGGGTATAGCGGCCATCCCACCGCAGGTTGATGGAGCCGGTCTCGCCGTGGCGGTTCTTGGCCACGATGCACTCGGCTTCCGACTGGTCGTCCCGGTCTTTTTCGTAGTAGGCTTCCCGGTACAGGAACAGCACGATATCGGCATCCTGCTCGATGGAGCCAGATTCACGCAGATCGGAAAGCATGGGGCGGTGGTCGCTGCGGCTTTCCGGACCACGGGAAAGCTGCGACAGCGTGATGACCGGTACATTCAGCTCCTTGGCCATAATTTTCAGGCTCCGGGTAATCTCGGAGACCTCCTGCACACGGTTATCGCTGCGGCGGCCGGTGCTCATCAGCTGCAGATAGTCGATAACGACAAGGCCCAAATTCCGCACACGGCGCAGCTTGGCCTTCATCTCCGCCACGGTAATACCGGCGGTGTCATCCATGTAGAGGGGCGCCGCGCCAAAGAGGGGGGAAAGATCGGCTACCTTGCCCCAGTCCTCGGTGGAAAGCTCACCGGTGAGGAGTCTACGGCTGTCGATACCGCCCTCCGAAGCGAAAAGACGGTTCATCAGCTGCTCGCGGCTCATTTCCAGCGAGAAGATGGCGACAGTCTTTTTGCCCCGCAGCGCCACATTGGCGGCGATATTGAGGGCGAAGGCCGTTTTGCCCATGCCGGGGCGGGCCGCCACCAGGATAAGGTCGGATTTATTAAGGCCGGTGATGGTACGGTCCAGGTCGCCGTAGCCGGTGGAAATCCCCAGGTAATCGGCCCGGTTTTCGCCGGAAAGGCGCTGCAAATGGTCAAAGGTCTCCAGCACCACGCGGGAAACCGGGATCAGGCTATCGTTATTGTGGCCGTTGCGGATATCATAGATCCGCTGCTCGGCATATTCCAGGAGCCCCTCCGGCTGGGCCGTGGGGGCTTCCGCCTGCTCTATGATATCCCGGGAGGTGGTGATGAGTGCCCGCAGGTGGTACTTACTTTGCAGGATATTGGTGTAGGCCTCCAAATTGCGCACCGAGGGCACCATCTGCGCCAACTGGGCCAAGTAGGCCTTGGTCTCCTCCGGGGTGGAGAAGATCTCCTCCCGCACAGCAGCCTCCATCACCGTGACGATATCGATGGGCTCACCCAGGGTAAACTTTCCGGAGATCACCTCAAAGATCTTACGGTGCTGCTCCCGGTAGAAAAACTCCGGGCGCACCAGCCGTACCAGATCCGGCACGCAGCCGGCATCCAGCAGGGCAGCGCCCAGCACCGATTGCTCCGCCTCCAAACTGAAGGGCAGATGGCTCTCGGTGGTCATATAATCCGCGGGCATGGGGATCACTCCTTTTCTGTGGGTGGTTTGGGGGCACTCCTGGGCAAGGATATCAGCTGGAATCATTCTTCCCCGACTACCACAAATACATTGGCGGAAACACCGTTATAGATCTTGACCTCGATAGTGTAGGAGCCAAAGGCCTTGATATCGTCCTTCAGCACAACCTTGCGCTTTTCCAAAGTGACGCCCAGCTGCTTTTCTATGCCCTCAGCAATCTCCTTGGCGGTGACGGAGCCGAACAGCTTGCCGTTGGCGCCGGCCTTGGCGGTCAGCTTCACGGTCTTGCCGTCAATGGCGGCCTTCTGCTCCTCGGCGGCCTTCTGCTCCTCGGCCAAACGGTAGGCCTTGGCGGCCTCGCGATTTTTCAGCTCGTTCATGGCGCCAGCATCGGCGGGGATGGCCAGGCCTCTCTTCAGCAGGAAATTGCGGGCGTAGCCATCGGCTACCTCCACCAGCTCGCCCTTTTTACCGGTTCCTTTTACATCCTGTTTCAGTACTACTTTCATGCGTCTTTTCCTCCCTTGGGGTTTTCTTCATAATACCGGTCGATGGCGACCAGCAGCTGCTGGCGGCAATCCTCCAGTGTAATATCTTTGATCTGCGCGCCCGCCATGGTTTGGTGGCCGCCGCCGCCCATCCCTTCCAGGATGAGCTGAACATTGATGGCGCCCATACTGCGGGCCGAAATATTCACGGCGCCGTCCTGCTCATACAGCACAAAGGAAGCATCCACCCCGCTGATGCCCAAAAGGTCATCGGCGGCCTGCGGCGCCACTACCCGGATGCCCTCCACATTGGCGCCGGAGGTGCAGCTGATGGCACAGCCACGGTATACCTCCGCGGCGCTCACCAGGCGGCTGCGCTCCTGATAGCTTTCCATACTGGAAGCAAACAGCTTGCGAACCGCCACAGTATCGGCGCCCATGCGGCGCAGGAAAGCCGCAGCTTCAAAGGTCCGCACACCGGTGCGCAGGATAAAGCTCTTGGTATCCAGCATGATGCCGGCCAACAGAGCCTCGGCCTCCGCCACGCTGATACGCAGCTTGCCTTCCTTGAAATACTGTACCAGTTCGGCCACCATTTCGCTGGCGGAGCTGGCATACGGCTCGTGGAAGAAGATGATGGCGTTATCAATGTGCTCCACCATCTTGCGGTGGTGATCGATGACAATAACATTACGGCAGGCTTCGTAGATCTCCCGACTTTCCAGGATGGAAGGAATATGGGTATCCACTACCACCAACAGGGTATTGCGGCCCACCATATCCAGCCCCTGCGCCGGAGAAACAAAGGCGTCCTCGTAGCGTTTATCCTGCTGCAGCATATGGCGGTACAGCGGCTGCGCCAGGCTCTTTTCGGTATCCAGCACAATGGAGCAGGGCTTGCCCAGTGTGGAAAGGCCGGCGTACATGCCAATGGCCGCGCCCAGGCAGTCCAAGTCGGCAAAGCGGTGGCCCATGATGAGGATATTATCGCAGGTGGTGGCCACTTCGGTAATGGCGTTGGCCATAATACGGGCGCGCACCTTATTGCGCTTTTCCACCCCGCGGCCGGTGCCGCCAAAAAACTCATAGCCGTTCTTCTGCCGCAGCGCCACCTGGTCGCCGCCGCGGCCCAGGGCCATATCCAGCGCCTGGCGGGAGATGGTCTCGCTCTCATGCAGGCTGGCCGCCATGGGCGAAACACCGATGGACATGGTCGCGTTGTTGCGGTCGCCGGTATCCACTGCCCGGATGGCATTGAGAATGGGGAAGCGGTCCTCAATGACCCGCTTCATATAGCGCTCCTCCACCACCGCAAGGAAGCGGTCGCGGTCCAGCTTTTTTACCAGGCCGTGGTTTTCCTCGGCAAAGGTCTCGATGATATGCTCGATCTGCCCCATGGTGCGGCTGCGCTCGTTTTCCTTGGCATCGGTAAACAGCTCGGAGTAGTTATCAATGAGCATGGTAAGCACATAGGGCCGGGAATCAAAGTATTCCTGGGTATAGTGCTTCAGGTCGTTATCATCCACCAGGCAGATGATGGTCAGCGGCTCCTTGGTGGAGCTGGAGTGCATGAGGAACACGGTGTAGTGCCGCTCCCCTATTACGATATCCCGGCCTTCGGCGCTGCTTTCGGCCTGCCAATCCAGTCCGGGTACCAGCTCCGCTATATTATGCCCAAACAGTTCCTGCCCGGGGAACACCCCCTGCTTGGCGGGGGGATTGCTCCACACCACCTCACCGCTTTCCCGCACGATGAGGGACGGCATGGGCAGGGACAGCACGGCGTCGCTCATGATGTGCTCCAGCGAATCCTTCAATCTTCCAAAGCGGCGGCGGTTCTGCCGGGTGATAACGGTCATCCAGATGATGCACCCAAGGGAGAGCAATGCCCACGCCCCCAGGCAGATATAGAACAGGGTCATATCGTAGCGGGAGGTGACGGCGGCCATCAGGCCGCAGGCCACTATCAGCACCGCAAGAATAGGACGATATTGGTTCAATCGTTCCTGCATAAGATCCCTCCGTTTCGGTCGTTGGATCGGCCCCGCCGCTGGTGCGGCCGGGAAAAATGGATATAGCTTCTCACTTTACGCTCCATTATACCACGCTCGCCCGCAAAAGGAAAGCACTATCTTACACGGGGCGGGGTTTTCATTTGGGCGCCGGTGTGCTAAAATAGCAGCAGAAGGAGCCTTCGCTTGGTATGGACACCGGCCATACATCGGGCGCCCCTCCGCTTTAGTCGTGCTGACCCTTACGGGCAGCCCTCCCCGCTGCAGTGCGCCCGCCTTTCCCCGCCGGGTGGCTCTCCACCCGCAAGGCCCATGTTTCTCCGCGAAGGTATTTGCTGCAGCATCCCGGCTTCCTGCGCCCCGCGCCGTGCTGCCCCCTACGGGGGCAGCAGGCCGGCCCATAGGGCCGGCCGCGCGGGGCGCGCAGCGGGACCCTGCAAAAATTTTAACATGTGATGCAACAAAATCCGCCGTGGGCGACACTATTATGGTGAAAGCCGGTTGGGGCGGCATCACAAAAGGAAGGTGCGTTATGACCATCACCCAGCTGGTGACCCAGGCGCAGGCAGGCAGCCGGGCTGCCTTTGGTGAGCTGTACGAAAGCCTGGCCGGCGACCTGTACCGCATGGCGCTGTATACCCTGGGCAGCCAGCAGGATGCCGAGGACGCCGTGGCGGATACCTTTGCCGAGGCGTGGAAGGGCATAAAAAACCTGCGGGAGCCGGAGGCGTTCCGCAGCTGGATGTTCCGTATTCTCTCGGCCAGGTGCAAGCGGCAGATCGGCAGGATCGTGGCCCGCAAAAACGAGATAGACCTGGACAGCTACTACGAAACCGCCGAGGAAGCAGCGCCGGAAACAGTCACTCGCCGGGCGGAGCTTAGCGAAGCGCTGGGCACACTCTCCCCGGAGGAGCGGCAGATCGTGCTGCTCTCGGTGCTGGAGGGCTATACCATGCGGGAGATTGCGAGCATGCTGGAGATGCCGCAGGGTACGGTGAGCAGCAAGCTCTCCCGTTCGCTGAAAAAGCTGCGGCTGCAATTACAGGATATCGATGGAAAGGAGGCGGCAAGGTGAAGGACGAGCGTAAAACAGAACGGAATACCGAGTGGAACGACGAGGCGGAAGCTGACCGCGACTTTCTTCGGGAAAAGCTGAAAAATGCGGGCGATTCGGCACTGCCCGCTTCCCTTTCCGCTGCGGCGCTGTTTGAGCGAATGGACGCCGCAGATCAACAGGCTGCCGCCCCAAAGAAAAAGGGGGGCGTGATATGGCTGCAGTGGCGGCGCTGGGGCAGCATTGCCGCTGTGCTGGTGCTGGCGGCAGGTACTGCATTCCTGTTGCAGAACAGCTCCTTGCAAAACAAGGCCTCGCAGGACGAGTCGAGCTATGACGCGGCATTGGCGCCGAATGAGGCGGAGAACCAAGACCAGTGGAATGGCGCGCCGACCGGCGGGCCGCCGACCGACGGACTGATGATGGCTCCCCCGCCGAACCCCAGTACGGCAGGCGGCGACGACAGCGTGAAAAAGGAGTACGCCACCGATGAGATTGACTCGGATCGTGGTCTGTTCGAGGAGTTCAAGAGTAAGATCGTCTCGGTGGGAGAACAGCCCATTCCGGACATGATGGATTATGACGCAATGGCTGCCGTTTCCTCACAGCTTTTCGGGAACGACTACGAGCAGGCAATCGCTATGTTTTATGACAGCGGCGAGCGCTGGGAGGGCTGCGAACTGCCCACAAGCTGCGCCCACTATTTTATGCTGGATAAGACGCTGTACGGCTTCTTCCCGGAGGAGCGCCGGGTGGTGGATTACAGCGGAGCATGCGCCACGGTGCTGAATGAGGACGAGGCGGCGATGCTCTCGGCGATTTTGCAGATTGAGTTTACGGCGAAAACCGAATAATGGATTTCCCCTCGCGGCGGAGTGAGCGATCACCCCGCTGCATTTTTTACACCCTCGCAGCATATCATGCCGGTAGTGGGGACAAACATCCCCCAGCCGGTGCAGCATCCCGGCGCCGCGCCCCCGCACGGGCGGCCCGCCCCTATGGGGCGGAGGAAGCGGTACCCCCTGTGGGGGCACCGCTTCGCGGGGCGCGGCCTGCCAGGGATTCTGCCCCGCACATTCCAGCCATGGAGGAAAAGCCTATGAAAGCCGATTGGGGACTGCTGGGCGGCGCTGCCGCCGCTATGCTGGCGCTGCCGCTGCTGGTACTGGCCTGGAGCGGCACCCCGCTGGGCACCGGTCTGCCCGATGTAACCACATCCGATCCCACCCGGCAGCAAAGCAACATCCTCCCCGGCACCGACCGCGAGGAACCGGAAGAGCCACCAGCCGATACCTTCTCCGTTCTCCCCTCCTTCCGCATCCTGGATGAAACCACCGGCCAGGTGGCGGAAGTCCCCGCGGCGGACTATGTAGCCGGGGCCATCGCGGCGGAAATGCCCGCCTCCTACGAAGAAGATGCCCTCATCGCGCAAGGCATGGCCGCCTACACCAATGCCCACTACCTGGCGGCGCTCCGCCGGGCCGATCCCCCGGAGGAGCTGAACGGCGCCGATTTTTCTGCCGATCCCTCCAAGCGGCTGGGCTATATCACCGATGACACCATGAAAGCCATGTGGGGCGACCACTACAAAGCCTACCGTGAAAAAATCACCAAGGCCGCCGAAAAAGCCATGCGGTATCTCATCACCTACGAGGGCCAACCCATCGTGGCAGCGTATTTTGCCATCAGCGCCGGGCAAACCACCGAAGACGCCGGAAATGTGTGGGAGGGTCCCCTTCCCTACCTCACCCCCGCCGATAGCCACTGGGATAAAGAAGCCGCCGGGTACCGCAGCACTGTCACCATCACCGCCGCCGAGCTGCGCAAAAAACTGACCGCCCAGTCCATCCTCACCGGGCAAAAGCCGGAGGACTGGCTCAAGATCCTCACCCGCAGCGAAGCCGGGTATGTCACAGCAGTGCAGGCCGGCGACCGCGTGCTGACCGGCCAGCAGCTGCGCACCCTGCTGGGGCTGCGCAGCGCCGCCTTCACCGTGGAATACAAAAACGAGCTTTTCACCTTTGATGTGCTGGGCTACGGACACGGGGTGGGGCTCTCTCAGGCCGGGGCACAGTACCTGGCACAGCACGGCAAAAACTATCAGGAGATTCTGCTGCACTACTACCCCGGCGCCGCCCTTACCCTCGCCGCGCAAAAATAATCCATTTTCCGCTTGACGAACCCCCTCCCGATATGATAATATACTGGAGTACGATATAAAGCCGTGGAGAGGTGTCCGAGCGGTTTAAGGAGCCGGTCTTGAAAACCGGTGACTCATCAGAGCCATGGGTTCGAATCCCATCCTCTCCGCCAACACCTCCGACAGTAATTCGTAGCCCTTGGAGATGTACCCAAGTGGTGAAGGGGCTCCCCTGCTAAGGGAGTAGGGTGCGAAAGTGCCGCGAGGGTTCAAATCCCTCCATCTCCGCCAAAGAAAAACCCGCAGAAATGCGGGTTTTTCTTTTGTTCATGCGGGTTTTTCCTTTGTTTATGCGGGTTTTTCCTTTGTTTATGCGGGTTTTCAGCATTTTTAGCCTTTGCAAATATTGCTGTTTCTTGCGGTCTTTTTGCATATAGGCTACACAGAAACTACACAGTAAAATACCCCCTCCAGTTACGGAGGGGGTATCTCTTTACCACACCTTCTCTGACACTCCGAGTGCCTCGTACAAAAGGTGCTTTTGCTTTGTGCTTGCGCCTGGAACGGCCCCACCACAATATTTCTGCTTTCCATTCCCTGCGGAATGCCGGAAGGCAGCGCCGCCATCTCGGCCAGCACAGCAAAAGCTCCCCCGGCGCGGGAGAGCTTTTGGGCGAATCACGGATTACTTTTTGCGGGCGAGGACGGCCATGCCAAGAGCGGAAACAGCCATGAGAGCGACCGCGGCGGCGACGACATCATTGGCACCGGTGGAGGGATTCTTTTCGGGCTCGGTCTTGGGGGTGTCCTCGGCGGGGCGGTCGATGATGATGACGGTAGATGCGTTCTCATCCTTGCCGTTACCAGTGGGGTCAAGAGTGAGTTGTTTATTAGACTTCCACTCCATAACATCAGTAAGTTTGATTTCGTCTCCACTCTTGTTCTTGATGGAAGAATCTGCAGAAATGCTATCCCAGCCTTCAGGAATCACATACATGGCAGCGGTATTTGCGCTCTTGGTATTGCCGCCAACAATGAGATTTATCGCATTGGTCTTCTGGTGAGGGCCAAAGTACAAACCAACATTCTTGGTGCTGGTATCGCCATCCTGCGGGGAAATATTAAATTTGTTATCGGTAGCAGTAATGGCTGTAGTAATATCCCACTGAGAAATAAACTCAAACTTGACAGGACGGGTGCTGGTAACCTTGTTGTTGGTGAAGGTAATGCTGGTGAGGGAGCTGAAGTCGCTTCCCTGTCCCTTGTTATCATCGGGACTCCAGTTGCCGTAGGCAGGTCTGATCCAAGTGGGGTTGGAATTGTTGGCATCAGTCGTATTGGTGTAGTTATTGAAAGTGCAGTTATTGAAAACCAATCTCTGTGTAGCCATAGCACCGACGATAATGCCATTAAAGGTGCAGTTCTCAAAATCCACGCAGCCCAGCTGGCTCCAGGGGCTGGTGTAAAGCTGATAGTTAAAGCTGAACACACCGTTAAAGGTGGTGCCCTGGAAGGTTACATGGGTGTAGGCCGGAACAGCCAACAGCAGGCTGGTACCGATGTTATCAATATTGGTATAACCGGTAGCACCGCTGGTAATGGTACCGCCAACAAAAACAATATTTTTACCGTTGGCACCGTCATTACCTTTGGTGCCGTCATTTTTCTCGCCAAGGTAGCCATTGGAATTGTAGCCATTCAGCACGCTGCGGTCTTCAGTCTGGCCGGTGGTATCATTGCGAACGCCATTGCCGAGAACACCGTTAGTATCATAGCTATAATTGCCAACGGTGACATACATAGTTCCGCCGAGCCGTTCCTGGGCAGTGATGTAGGCATCACGATCCATAGCGCCAAGCTGCGTCAGCGTATAGGGGTTGGACTGGGAACCATCACCAGTAGCACCCTCATCGGCCATAGCGGTGACCGGCAGCATGACGGCCAGCATAAGGATAGCCAGCAAAATGCTTAAAAACTTTT
>OIWQ01003763.1_pt1 | contig 13206 bp, 7 predicted proteins | sample 1587571 | NCBI WGS metagenome assembly OIWQ01 (sample SAMEA3888910, study PRJEB22519) | human gut metagenome | biome: human gut; feature: human-associated habitat; material: faeces | place: Denmark | collected 2010 | reverse complement strand
GAACGGTGCCGTACAATTTTTGTGTAGCGAAGCTGCCAGTTTTGTAACCGGTGCAATGTTGCCTATCGATGGTGGATTCAGTGCATTCAGCGGCGTATAAAGAGAAGAAACTATGATGGAAAAAACATGGAGATGGTTTGGCAAGAAAGACAAGATTACCTTGCCAATGCTCCGGCAAATAGGTGTGGAAGGGATTGTTACAGCTTTGCACGACATACCGAACGGAGAAATATGGACAATAATGCTCTGAAATCCTATATAGAATCATACGGACTGCGCTGGTCTGTAGTAGAAAGTTTGCCCGTATGCGAAGCGATCAAATATGGTGGGACAGAACGTGAACAGTTGATAGAGAACTACAAAGTAAGCCTTACCAATCTAGGTAAATGTGGAATAAAAACTGTTTGCTATAACTTTATGCCAGTCATCGACTGGATACGTACAGACTTGCAGTACCTCTGCCCTGACGGTACTAGCTCATTGTATTATGACCGTATCCGTTTCGCCTATTTCGACATGAAGATACTGGAACGGGAAGGGGCTGAAAAGGATTATACGGAAGAAGAACTTCATAAAGTTTCCGAACTGGATCAAGTGATCACCGAAAAAGAGAAGGATGATCTGATTGATACCATTATCGTTAAGACACAAGAATTTGTCAATGGGAACATCAAAGAAGGAGACAAAGAACCGGTCGTCCTTTTCAAACGGTTGTTAACTTTGTACAAAGATATTAACCGTGACATCCTGCGAGAAAATATGTGTCACTTTCTTTCTGCCATTATGCCGGTTTGCGAAGAATACGGAGTGAATATGTGCGTGCATCCCGACGATCCTCCATTCCAGGTTCTTGGTCTTCCTCGTATCGTCACCAATGAAGAAGATATAGCCTGGTTTCTGAATGCAGTAGACAATCCGCACAACGGACTGACATTCTGTGCAGGTTCCTTGAGTGCCGGCGAACACAATGATACCCGCGAATTGGCAAAGAAGTTTGCTAAACGTACGCACTTTATACACCTACGCAGCACAGCCGCCATGCCGGGTGGAAACTTCATTGAAAGTTCTCACCTGGCAGGAAGAGGACATATCATTGACCTTATCCGAATCTTTGAGAAAGAAAATCCGGGATTACCTATGCGCATTGATCACGGGAGAATGATGCTGGGAGATGAAGACAAGGGGTATAATCCAGGCTATTCTTTTTATGGACGTATGCTGGCACTGGCGCAAGTAGAGGGTATGATGACGGTAGTGGATGATGAAATAAAACGTCAGATGAAATTATGATTCTCTTTCACCAGACATTGATGCAAAAAAGAAGGGAGAAGTCATATTTAACATCTCCCTTCTTTTTATCTATCATAGCAATAATCAATTTCTCTTTGAAACGATTTATTTCTTTTGTCCTTCTTGGAAATCCGGTATACGTTTTACATCCGCACCTTTCATTACACCTTTTTTAATTGCTTCATTGGTTTCTGAAATTTCTTTCTTAACACGCTTATAATATTCTTTAGTCAGTCCTTTCTCCACAGCTTCAGACTCTGTAGCCGCCCAGAAATACTGGTAATCCATCAGCATCAAGTCAGGAGCAACCACCTTAAAGAAAATACTATCTCCTTCAAATTTTTCACGTAAATCACCTAAATAAATAGTGTCTGCCGGATTTACTTCTTGTGTACTTGCATTTTTTTGTGAACTACTGCTACCGCAAGAGGCTAACAATAAGCCTCCAAATAACGAAATAAAAATTAATAATTTCATATATCTATCATTTATAATATAAAACATGCTCAACGGTTCAATTATCAGGATCAGAATATCATCCTGTAACAGAGTGCACAAAAATAGTAATTTATAATATCATAATGATCATTTTTCTGTTCTTTTTCTATATTTTCCTACAAATTACTTAAGTAATACGTTAATTACTCCCTAAAAAATGCTTCACACATACTTATATCATATCACCACTTTATCTATCCCTTTCTACTTTTTCCAATCGGAAAGCACTGAGACATAACTTTTGTCCGGTCTTGTCAACACGTAAACGCAATACACAGGCACCAGCCGAAAGTGAAAGTTCGCCAAGTTTTGTTTCTTTCCACTTTTTAGAAGAAGGGATCGAAGACGAGATTTCTAATCCCTGATCAGAGGCCATTGCTACATGTGAAGAGGAATTTGCCGAATAAGTAAGATAAACAGCATAAGCTCCACTTTTAGGGATATTGACAGTATAATTCATCCACTCGCCGTCTTCTACCTGAACCACTACGTATTTATTATCTATTTTCTGTAATTCAACTGCTCCATCCGGACGATACTCATTTCCACGTACTGTCCCTATATTATGATAGGTATGCCCTTCAGGATTTTCTGATATACAATAATAATCATAATCAGCAGCCAAAATTGTACTGGGCAATTGATGCAAACCGGAAACTCGCTTACCTGTAGAAAAAGTAACCGGATCACCTGCCATCCAAGGGGTCAGTCGCTTAGTTAAAGTCCCCCAACCAGTCCACTCATAAAACCAATTCGGGGCTACTCCCCAATTCTCACATCCATAACGTTCTATCATATAATCACGATAACGCTGTAACCAGGTATATTTTTCAGCCGGTAATCCACTACGCACCGCATAATGTGCCAATGCCATTTCTCTGGTTCCTCCTGTCCCGGCAACATCTCCCCGTCCATGAGAGGAGATATTCACAGACTCCCAACGTCCGCTACGACTTTTTATCTGGAGATATTTCCCGTTATCAAATGTGACTTCATTCATATCCTTTGTTAATCCTGTTGGCTCCCAAGGTGTTTCCTGTTTTTTGTAAGATTGAATACTTGACAGGTTATAACGATAACTCCATTCTAGCCCGAGCAATAAACGATTGTCCAAACTACTATATAAAGAATCCCCCTGATTCCATGCCATTTCTGCAATAGCAACATAATTGTGCAACCCGGCTAATACATGTCCCTGATCACGACTGGATTCCTGACACTGACCATTAGGATAAATATAATATTGAAGCTGTTCGTCATAACCATAATCCTGAATATCATTCTTCCGTTGTAACAATTTATAATCAATCATAGTAGGAGAAACATGAATGGGTTGATCGCTGGAAATAGCCGGTCCTGAAGGATATGGCAAATCATCTTTACGATGTTTCATTCCCAGTAAATAGCGATAAGCACGGTCATACATTATCTCATTATCAAGATAGATAGCCATTGCCATCATACTGCGTGCTGCAAACAATCCTTGATTACCGAAACGCGCTGCATCAAAATTATAGATATTCCAATAAAAAGTTACTCCATTTTTTGTATCATCCAGATAATTAGCATATTTAGCAGAATAATTTTCCGTATTACTATACCCCGGATAAACCAGCATATCTTTGAAACGTTGCTGATCTTGCCGTGTCCATCCAGAATAATCTCTCATCATTTCAGCCGCATCAATCAACAAATAAATTTTCCCATTATCCAACGGTCCTGTACCACGGCTACTAGTATTAGTATAATAAGAATTTGCATTCAAATATTCTACAGCCTTACGTGCATAGGCTTCTTCTCCTGTCAAGTGCCAAAGAAGAGCTAAATCATGAGCACGACGCCCATCCACCCCGATTGTAGCATTAAATCGCCCTTCCTTTATTTGCTCTCCACGATTCACCACAGGTGCATCAAGTGATGAATAAGAAGACTCCTTCAATTTCAAAAAGGTAGAATAATAAGGTTCTTGTCTGGCTTCTACCATTGCTTTCATACGATCGAGGTCACCTTGCGTATAAGTAATACCCGGATGAACAAAACGACGTTGTGACTGAGCTACATCACTTGTAAAAACAATATTTTCCACATGAGGTCCTACATATATGCGTGCCATATCTGAAGTCTTATACCACCGAGGTTTGTCCGGCATATTATCATCAATCAATTTTCCATTTATTTTCAAATTTTCAAAACGTATGTTCTTTACCTTACGTTTTTCATCATATCCTTCAATAATAGAAAGTTCCGCATTCTCTCCGGTATAGGATATATTCTTAAACAATACGTTCTCAATTCCTCTTCCGGGAGCAGTACAGTATTTTTCATTATAAAAGATACGTAAATTGACAAGTTGCCCCTGACGGAAATTCTCAACACGGATGTCCTCAAAATGAACATTGCGTATTAAATTGTTATCACCTGCATTAATAGCCATACATCCTTGATAATCGACTTGTTTCTCTCTATGATCCAATATATCAATATTAATATAATTCAGATCTTCCAAAACTTCGGGAGCTTTAGAATTACCATGAATTCCAATAAAAATAGGATGGGCTACATCTGCCCAAAGAGTGGAATTCTGCATTGTTATATTCCGACAACCTCCTTCAAATCCCAAACGAGTGCCATAAACAGTTGTACAATCATCTGAGTTACGGCAGAAGACACCATCAAATAATACGTTATTGCTCGCAAAAACATTCATGCCATCTCCCCACCCATAATAACTAATACTTTTGACATTACGGATAGTAACATTTTCCGACCCTCCTGTCGCACATTGAGTAGCAACAATTCCTTCTACATAGACATCTCGGGAATTCGCAATACGAATACCTCCTTTTATAGAATGATCGATAATTCCTCTTCCTAGCAATTTTACATCATGTACGTTTTCGATTAGGACACGCCCCATTAAAACAGCTCCTCCTGCCAGATACACAGTCTTACCGGATGGCACTCTCAATTCCCCATTTTTAACTGTATGTATTCCAGGACCAAAGTAAATTACTTCCGGATTATCTTTGTCCGGAATCGTTCTTTCCGGAGATCCTGTAAATAAGTGAAGATTATGAAAAATATCCCCATTTACTTCTACTGACAAATTTCGAGGATGCTCTAATGTAAAAGTTACTGTATTACCATCGATCTGAAATGGGATATCATACGAGAGAGGACGGACTTTTGCCGTCTGTACTTCTCCCAAATTATAGGTTACGGCTACTTCCACTTTTCCTGTAAAATCAAAAATTGCCATCGAAGCATTTTCTACATAATGTCGTGTATCTCTTACCTCATCCACCTTAATCAGATAAGAAGATAAGGTATGCCAGACTCCATCTTGCAAACGGACCTTAACCGTAAAATCACTATTTAAAGCAACTCCTGCGGGAGCCTTCCAAGTTGCAAGTGTGTCTTTAGCAAAGATACAAGTTGCACCACCTAATAATGCAGCTAATAATAAGAACCAATATTTCTTCATGATATTACCGAATAAAATTCTTTTATAGTATTACGAACAATAAAGACGATTCACCTATTCTCTATCAAAGATATTTATGAAAACTCGCAAAACAACAATCGTTCAATTAAAACAATGATATGTTTATTCATCTAACAATGATTCTTATTGTACAGCCGACAACGTCAATTCGGTGGTTATTCCAGATTGCACCGCTTTTCCGTCAATCACTATCTTACAGGGGGCAGAAGAAAGAATATACCATTTTCCCTGCTTCTTTTCGAGCAGCACATTAGCAGCCTCCGAAGTCTGGATACTGATACCGGATGCAATCAGTTGCGTTCCGTTCCCTATAAACAGCGTCCGGTTTCCCGCATATTCGTTACTGATTACGGCATAGTCCGCTTTCACTTTCATTCCCTGATAGGTTGCGGTCTGCGACGAATCCGTCAAAGAGAAAATATGGTCAGTACGCCCGTTTTTACTTTCCACACAGATACCGGCAAAATCTTTCAAGCCGGGCTCTTCCGCATCAAAGTAAGAGACTGACTGAATAGCCGAAGGCTCTTTCTGCGTACTTGGTTCATAAACAGCAACAAAAGGACGGTTCCATGCTTCTCCATGCTGCCGGGCAACGAAGGTGAGCGTAGGCTGCTCCTTTATATTATAAGGCATATGGGGAGTCCGGCTCAATCCTTCGGTCATCGGTGACAGTGCGGTGAACACTTCCCGTTCCGGTTCTCCTTTCATCCAGAGATTCATGGAAATATCATCTCCGCCTTTATCCTTCATATCGATGGTAAAAGTCACTTTCACATCCTGACCGGTGGTAGCCACTTTCTTATCATATAAGTAGGAATAAGCATAAAGATGGGCACCTGCAAAAGCAAGTTCTTCGGTAGGCTGCAAATTCAAGTCCGTGCCGTTGGCAGCCGTTAGTGTCATTGTCTGACCTAGATTATGGTAGAAATAATCGTGCATTTTATCGCCTCCCCGTTCTTTCCGGCTGCGGAATACATCCACATAATACCCTGTCTCCGGACCGGTAGTAACAATGCCCATCAGTCGAGTCTGATCCGCCCTGCTCTCCGGCTCACGGAAAGCTACCTGACTATAGGTGACGGAAGTAAATCCTTTACCCGGTTCCGCCGAAGCCGGAAAACAGGAAAGCAAATCGAAAGAATGATTACTTTTCATCACCGGATAACTGGAAATGCCATCTACACAAACCGTATTATGACTGGGGAATTGAGAGTAATATTCCGCATAGTCCAGACCGCTATACAGGAAAAGTCCGATACCCGCATCCGGTCCCAGCACGTATCCTTTTCCGTAAAGCTCCATCGAAATGCCATTCGCGTGCATATGATTGCCTTCACTTGCGTTGAGAGAAATCATCAGACTGTTGCGCGGATGCATCCCGTTGCGCTGTACCAGCCACGATACGTTGGGGGCATAGAACAGAGGAGATACATAATCCTCGATTTTCCCCGCCTCCACCTTCGGGTCCAGCACCAACGGCTTGTCCTCAAAGAAAGAATTGACAGAAGCCCGTACATTCTTCTTGCTATCTTTTTCGCTGCCTTCCTCCGGATTCAGACATTTCAGCAAAGCGGTGAAGTAACGTTCCTGCTCTTTCTTTCCGTTTGCCTGCGCATTCTGTATCATCCGGATAAAGAAGTTCGTACTTAAGTAACTTGGATGCGTATCTCCGAAACCACAGATCATCCGGTTCGGAAAAAGATACTGCGGAGTGGCCGCTACGGCTTTTGCCAACACAGGCATTGCCTTTACCAAGTCATACTGCAGATTATGGTCAAACTGATGGGTGAAGTTCGCGTAATCATTGATGACTACACTGCTGTATCCCGGACATTCCGCCCATATTCCCGTTTCGGAGTCAAAGCCGTAATCGGCCAGCTTGGTCAGACTCCACTGGCGGATGCTCGAACGGTTCATTACGTAGTCAATATAGTATTCGCGTCCTTTCCCGTCCGCATACTCTTCATTATCTTCCAGCACCAGTCCCACGTTCATGATATATCGTGCCTGCAATAAATCCCAGTTGTTATGAGGGACTCCGTTGGTGATAATATTATCCGCCCATTTCTTCAATGCGCCGGCATAAATCATCATCTTATCCGGATAGTTGGATTGCAGATAATGATAGAGAAAGTCATACAAAGGGACAACGATATGCAAAGCATCCTCATGGATCACTTCAAAAGAAGTCAGCCCCACCAGTGTCTGCTGATGCCCGTGATTCAGATCAACAGGAACATTTCTGTAATAGATTCCCGTCATATAAGTATCGAAAACACCGGCAGCCAGCCGGGCATACTTTTCTTCTCCCGTTATCCAATAGAGGAAAGCGGCGTCACGGGCAATTCCCAGAATCTCACAGTTCAGACTCTCAATATTGCGCCCGGTCTTGGACGGATGCACACTTTCCTGCGGACGGCCTTCCAAGGCATTGTTGCAGAAAGTCACGTTTCCTTCCGCACTATCGTCATAAGGTACTACATCTTCCAGTTTAGGTCGACCATGCGTAGCGGCCGTCCCTCGTGTTCCGGTATAGCGAACTGTCGGGGCAGGTGCCTTCGCGCCTCCGGCATGGTCGAACACCTCACCTTTCACGTACACTTCCGTTGCATGCGACTTCCAGTACATGGCCAAACGGGATAATAACCAGTCCGGCTGACTTTCCGTACGTCGCGTATATACTTCCGTCCGTTCTTTCAGCTTGTTAAAGACATCTTGTGCCCATGCTTCCTTCTTGATCAACTTCCATGTTTCTTTTTTTCCTTCCGGGGTAGTCAGCACTCTCGGATGATCCTGCGGCATCTTCTCCGGCAACGGAATCTCCTGCCCGTGCGCATTCAGGAAAAAAAGCACACACAATCCTAACAAAATTCGTCTCATACTTCCATTTCTTATTTACGTTTGCTACGTATTTAATACGAAAATAAGGAATTATTTACCTAACTGGTATCAGAAAACCCGTTTTTATTTTCACCGGTACGGACTGCCTTCATACTCCGGACATTCAAGTATACTCAAAAAAGATAGCCTGCAAGCATACCACTTACAGGCTATCACAATCCCCTTTTTTCCCTTTGTATCAGGGAGGCAACTTACGTTTCCCCGTCCCTGCCGGAACTCTTGCTGTACATCCTTGCCATCAAGCTATATATACTTCATACAAGGAGCATTTCCCCATTCAGATACAGTACCGGCAGGTCCCCATAAGTCACTCCACAATGTTCTTGCGAATCTCCCCAACTATCGTTGGATTCATATGGGTATCCGCCCTTTTTCGATGCGAAGATAATTTTTTTATGCTACTATTATAGTTAACACCGCCTATTAAAAGTGTTAAAAATAAAGATTTCATACCATACTTCTGCAAGCCGGCACCAAAGAAGAATATTTATTTTCCCTAAACAAAGCGCTAATTCCGAACAAAGAATTATATTTGCAGAAATCTAACAATTCTGATACTTATGAAAATACTATCTATCCATGATTTGCAAATAATCAGGAAGAGAGCGGAACACCATCTTTCATTGCGCGAAGAAAGTAATGAAAAGGTTTCCGAAAAATGTTGCGGGCTGGCGTCCGGAACAGCACACCTCCAGATTCTTATTTGCGGAGGTACCGGTTGTAAAGCCTCTTCCAGTCAGGGCATCACTGAAAATCTTCAAAAAGCCATTGAAAGAAACGGGATAACCGACAAAGTAGACGTCATCACAGTAGGCTGCTTCGGCTTCTGCGAAAAGGGCCCCATCGTAAAGATCATTCCTGACAATACGTTCTATACCCAAGTCACTCCCGAAGATGCGGAGGAAATCATCAGCGAACACATCATCGGAGGACGAAGAATCGAACGGCTGCTCTACATAAACCCGAAGACCGAACAAACTGTCAGTGACTCCAAACACATGGACTTCTACCGGAAACAACTCCGCATCGCCTTGCGCAACTGCGGATTCATCGACTCCGAAAATATAGAAGAATACATCGCCCGTGAAGGATACTTCGCACTGGCCGACTGCCTTCTCAACAAACAGCCTGCCGACGTCATCGACGTCATCAAACGCTCCGGCCTGCGGGGACGCGGTGGGGGCGGTTTCCCCACCGGCTTGAAATGGGAATTTGCCAGTAAGCAGGTATCGGACGTAAAGTACGTTGTCTGCAACGCCGACGAAGGCGACCCCGGCGCCTTCATGGACCGCTCCATCATGGAAGGCGACCCGCACTCTATTGTAGAAGCGATGTGCATCTGCGGTTACTCCATCGGTTCCTCCAAAGGACTGGTCTACATCCGCGCCGAATATCCGCTGGCCATCAACCGCCTCAAAAAAGCGATTGAGCAAGCCCGTGAATACGGATTACTGGGGGACCACATCCTGGGGACAGATTTCAGCTTCGACATAGAGATCCGTTACGGAGCAGGCGCATTCGTCTGCGGCGAGGAAACCGCCCTCATCCACTCGATGGAAGGCAAACGGGGAGAACCGACCTTGAAACCTCCTTTCCCCGCCGAATCCGGTTATCTGGGCAAACCGACCAATGTGAACAATGTGGAAACCCTCGCCAATATTCCCATTATCCTGACCAAAGGCGCCGAATGGTTCGCCTCCATCGGAACGGAACGCTCCAAAGGCACCAAAGTCTTCGCTCTTGCCGGAAAGATCAACAATGTCGGACTGATCGAAGTACCGATGGGAACTACCCTGCGGGAAGTAATCTACGAAATCGGCGGAGGCATCAAGGGAGGAAAGAAATTCAAAGCCGTACAGACAGGCGGTCCGTCAGGGGGCTGTCTGACGGAGAAACATCTGGATACTCCCATTGACTTCGACAACCTGCTGGCAGCCGGTTCCATGATGGGATCGGGAGGCATGATCGTGATGGATGAAGATGACTGTATGGTATCCGTCGCCCGTTTCTATCTCGACTTTACCGTCGAAGAATCCTGCGGCAAATGTACTCCATGCCGTATCGGCAACAAGCGCCTGCTGGAACTGCTGAACAAGATAACGGAAGGACGGGGCACGGAAAAAGACCTGGACACGCTTGCCACCCTCGGACGGGTGATAAAGGACACGGCACTCTGCGGACTGGGACAAACGTCCCCGAATCCGGTACTGTCTACCCTCGACAACTTCCGTGACGAATATCTGGAACACGTCAGAGACAAGACCTGCCGCGCCAAACAATGCAAGTCCCTGCTGACCTATACCATTAATCCGGAACTTTGTATCGGTTGCCACCTATGTGCCAAGAATTGTCCGGCGGATGCCATCAGCGGCTTGGTACGCAAACCTCATGTCATCAACCCCGAGAAATGTATCAAGTGCGGCATGTGTATGGCACGCTGTAAATTCAAAGCTATTCTTGTCTGCTAAAATCTACTGCTATGGAAGAAAAACAAATTACCCTCCAGATAGACGGTCACTTTATCACCGTACCCGAAGGAAGCACGATCCTCGAAGCCGCCTGCAAAATCGGCATCAACATACCTACGCTGTGTCACATCGACCTGAAAGGAACCTGTATCAAGAACAATCCCGCTTCCTGCCGCATCTGTGTGGTCGAAGTCATAGGCCGCCGTAATCTGGCTCCCGCTTGTGCCACCCGCTGCACGGAAGGCATGGTAGTGAAAACCAGCACACTGCGTGTGATGAACGCCCGCAAAGTGGTAGCCGAGCTTATTCTCTCCGACCATCCCAACGATTGTCTCACTTGTCCCAAATGCGGCAACTGCGAGCTTCAGACACTGGCGTTACGCTTCAACATCCGTGAAATGCCTTTCAATGGCGGTGAACTTTCTCCTCGCAAACGGGAAATCACCGCTTCTATTGTCCGCAATATGGATAAATGTATTTTCTGCCGTCGTTGCGAAAGTGTCTGTAACGACGTACAGACGGTCGGTGCACTCAGCGCTATTCGCCGCGGATTTAACACGACAATAGCCCCCGCTTTCGACAGAATGATGACGGAAAGCGAATGTACCTATTGCGGACAATGTGTCGCCGTCTGCCCGGTAGGCGCATTGACCGAACGCGATTATACCAACCGCCTTCTCGACGATCTGGCCAATCCGGACAAAGTGGTGATTGTACAAACGGCTCCCGCCGTGCGTGCTGCTCTGGGAGAAGAATTCGGTTTCCCTCCCGGCACAGTGGTCACCGGGAAAATGGTCTATGCCCTGCGCGAATTGGGATTCGACTATGTGTTCGATACTGATTTCGCTGCCGACCTCACCATTATGGAAGAAGGCTCCGAAATTCTGAACCGACTGACGTGCTATCTCAACGGAGACAAATCCGTCCGGCTACCCATTCTGACTTCCTGTTGTCCGGCATGGGTGAATTTCTTTGAACATCATTTCCCCGATATGCTTGATATTCCTTCTACGGCACGCTCGCCACAACAGATGTTCGGTAGCATTGCCAAGACATTCTGGGCGGAGAAGATGGGTATTCCGCGTGAAAAGCTGGTAGTGGTATCTATTATGCCTTGTCTGGCGAAGAAGTATGAGTGCGACCGCAATGAGTTTAAGACAGATGGCAGTCCGGACGTGGATTATTCTATTTCCACCCGTGAGCTGGCACGACTTATCAGACGTGCTAACGTAGGTTTTACGCTACTGACGGATAAGGAATTTGATCATCCGATGGGAGCTTCAACAGGTGCCGGTGTCATCTTCGGAACGACCGGTGGTGTGATGGAAGCGGCATTGCGTTCGGTTTATGAGATTTATACCGGGCGGACATTGGAGAATGTAAACTTTGAGCAGGTGCGTGGTCTAGCCGGTGTGCGCCGTGCGACGATTGATCTGGATGGTTTTGAACTGAAGGTGGGTATTGCTCATGGTCTGGGTAATGCGCGTCAATTGTTGGAGGATATTCGCCATGGGCGGAATGAGTATCATGTGATTGAGATTATGGCATGCCCGGGTGGCTGTATCGGTGGAGGCGGACAACCGTTGCATCATGGCAACTCGGAGGCGCTGTATGCACGTGCCAATGCACTGTATCGGGAAGATGCACAGAAGCCTTTGCGTAAATCGCACGAGAATCCATACATCAAGACTCTGTATGAGGAATATCTGGGTAAACCGCTGAGTGAGACTGCGGAGCGGTTGCTGCATACGCATTATTTCAATAAGGCGATTGATTAACTTATTAAAACGGAGAAACTATGTCAGATATCAAATTAGCCTGTGACGTTGTCGAACAAGTGCGTGCTATTTGTGACAAGCATGGCAACCAGCCAGGCGAACTTATCAATATACTTCATGAAGCGCAGCATCTGCACGGCTATCTGCCGGAAGAGATGCAGCGCCTGATTGCTGCAAAGCTGAATGTCCCGGTGTCGCGTGTGTATGGTGTGGTAACATTCTATACTTTCTTTACGATGACTCCTAAAGGTAAACATCCTATTTCGGTGTGTATGGGAACGGCGTGCTACGTACGTGGTTCGGAGAAATTGCTTGAAGAATTCAAGCGTGTGCTGGGCATTGAAGTAGGGGAAACAACACCGGACGGGAAGTTTTCACTTGATTGTCTGCGTTGCGTAGGAGCGTGCGGACTGGCACCCGTAGTGATGATTGGAGAGAAGGTGTACGGGAGGCTTCAGGCGGTGGATGTAAAGAAGGTGCTGGAGGAACTGGAGTAGCTTCGGTTATAAGGAAGCAGTTGCCGATAGCCTAAGGAAGCAGTTAGCGATAGCCTAAGGAGAGAGTTCATATATCGGGCAGTATAAGCAGTTATACCGCCCGATATTTTTATTTATACCACCCGATATATTTATTTATATCGCTCGGTATAAAAAGATATACCGCTCGGTATAATTTATTATATCAAACGGTATATAAACTCTTCCCTTAGGGAGCCAGGAGGTCTCTCCTTAGCGGGGTGGGAGGTCTTCCCTTAGTACACGATCTT
>OIWQ01003756.1_pt1 | contig 13233 bp, 11 predicted proteins | sample 1587571 | NCBI WGS metagenome assembly OIWQ01 (sample SAMEA3888910, study PRJEB22519) | human gut metagenome | biome: human gut; feature: human-associated habitat; material: faeces | place: Denmark | collected 2010 | reverse complement strand
AACTTCGCCGAGATGGTGGGCGTCGCCAAGCGCGACAACGTGATCGACCTCGGGAAATTGGAATACTGCGTGCGCGAGGACCTGAACAAGGTCGCCGAGCGCCGCATGGCCGTGCTCAACCCGCTGAAAGTGGTCATCACCAACTACGACGACGATAAGACCGAGCTGTTCACAGCCATCAACAACCCCGAGGATGAAGCCGCCGGGACACGTCAGGTTCCGTTCTCGAAGGTTATTTACATCGAACGCGACGATTTCATGGAGGAGCCTCCCAAGAAGTTCTACCGCCTTTCGCCGGGCGGCGAAGTGCGCCTGCGCTACTCCTACCTCATCAAGTGCGAGGAGGTCGTGAAGGACGCCGAAGGCAACATCACGGAACTGCACTGCACCTACGATCCGATGTCGGGCGGGGGTTCGTCGAGCGACGGCCGCCGGGTGAAGGGTGTCATCCATTGGGTGTCGGCCAAAGACGCCGTGGAGGCCGAAGTCCGGTTGTTCAATCCACTCTTCACCAAAGAGGACCCCGACGACGTGGAGGAAGGACAGACGTGGGAGGACAACCTCAATCCCGAATCGATGGTCAAAGTCACGGGCTATCTGGAACCCTCGCTGCGCGAAATTCCCGTCGGACAGGCCGTGCAGTTCGAACGCGTGGGATATTTCTGCCCCGACACCGATTCGACCCCCGAAAAGCTGGTGTTCAACCGCACGGTGACGCTCAAGGATTCATGGGCGAAGATCAACAAATAGACGCAGTTTACGTCCACGAAAAAGGCATCCGAAGTGATTCGGATGCCTTTTTTTGTCATGCCCGCCCCGGAATCGTGCAGGCACGGCCTGAGAATTACATCAGCGGAATATAAATCTCGGTTTTCAGTTTTTCGGCCGGAACCCGGTCGGGATGATTGACGTATTTCTCGAAACAAGGGCTGTCGCGCAGGGTGCAGCCGCTCTCCGGAAGCCATTCGCCGCAGATCTTCTTATAGGCGGTCCCGATCCCGGTGTAGGGGCCCGTATAGAGGAACACGGCGTATTTGCCTCCGGCAATCTCCTTTACGCCGATATCGCCGTCGGCAACCGCCCTTCCTCCGGGCAGTGCGAGGCAGACGTCGCAGCGAAGATCGCCCGCCTGCGAAATGTCGGGGTCGTTGTGGTAAATCACGAGGTTTTCGATCCCCGCAGTGAAGAGCTTATGCTCCCTGACATAACCCCACAGCCGGGTGAAATAGGAGCCGTAATCTACCTGGCTGTAATTTCCCTGCGCGCGGATGTAGGCCACGGTTTTGACGGGAATCTCGCTGATTCGGGGTTTCGACAGCCGGATTTCGGCGTCGGATTGAATGTTGCTGTTCATCATCGGACGGTTTTTAGTGATTCGATACGCTTTGGGCGAGATGCCGAAAAACCGCCGGAACGCCTTGCTCAGCGACGAGGGCGTGTCGTACCCCACGCGGTAGGCGATCTCCGCGACGGGAACATCCGTATAGCGCAGCAGCCGGGCGGCCGTTTCGATCCGTGTGCGGACGATGAATTCGCCGAGCGGCTCGCCCAGCAGGGCCGACACGATGCGGTGGAAATGGTACGGGGAAAAGCCCGCCAATTCGGCCAGGACGCGCAAATCGATATCTTCGTCGAGGTGCATCCGGATATATTCGACGACCCGGTTGATGCGCTGCTGATAGTCGTTCGTGGTGGCTGGTTTGTTCTTCATCTCGGGACAAAGGTACCGCCTGCGGAACGAACGGACTTTTCCGTTTTTGCGGATTTCAGGTTCAAAGCGTCATTTTGGCGAACGTGCGCCGTCCGAGAAGGTAGCGCAGGACCACCGAGCCGCGGTAAATATGCTCCGTGGCGGAACCTTTGCGGTTTTCGCGGATCGCACGCCGCTTGCGGGACAGGTCCTTGTGCCAGCGGAAGAAATCGCGGTAGGCGCGGAACACCGCCCGGAAATTGTCCCCGCGTCCCTGCACCAGGTAGGAGAAAGCCGCCAGCAGGTCGAGCGCCGGGCGTGCCACGGCCACAAAGAGCCGCTGTCCGGTGGAGGTGCATTTATAGAGCATTGCCAGATTATTCCGGTGGTTGTAAAAGACTTTGGTCGGGGAATCCGTCTGGAGCGTACCGCCCCCGAGGTGGTAGACCGTGCTTTGGGGAACGACCCGCACGCGGTAACCCGCCAGCTGCATCCGCCAGCAGAGGTCGATCTCCTCCATGTGGGCGAAGAAATCGGCGTCGAACCCGCCCAATGCCCGGAACACGTCGGCCCGGCAGCAGAAAGCCGCACCGCTCACCCAGAAGACGTCACGGGCGTCGTCATACTGCCCCCGGTCCTCCTCCACGCAGCGCAGGATGCGGCCACGGCAGAAAGGATAGCCCAGAAAGTCGATGAACCCGCCCGAGGCCCCGGCGTATTCGAACATCGTCCGGTCGGCATAGGAGATCAGTTTCGGCGCGACGACCGCCACGTCGGGATTTGCACCCAGGCAGTCGAAGATCGGCCCGAGCCATCCCGGAGGCGTCTCGACATCGGAATTGAGCAACAGGTAATAGTCGGCCTCGATCTGCTCCAGCGCCCGGTTATACCCTCCGGCAAAGCCGTAATTGGCATCCATGCGCAGCACCGAGACCGTGGGAAATTCCGCGGCGAGAATCGCCACGGAGTCGTCCGTCGATCCGTTGTCGGCCACCACGACCCCGACCCCTTCGGGAGCCGCAGCCACGACCGACGGCAGAAAACGACGCAGGTGTTCGGCGCCGTTCCAGTTCAATATGACGATTTTAGCTACCGGCATTTCGTTTGTGTTTCCAGCGGCGGTGCGACCACATCCAAAGTTCGGGACGCCGGCGAATCTCCGCCTCCAGCATACGAACGTACCGCTCCGTGATTTCGTATTCGGCGACCTCCTCTTTACCGTCGTAGATCTGTTCGAAAGACATTTCGTAGCGTCCCCGCCGCAGACGCTCCATCTTCACGAAATAGACCGGAAGCTGACAGCGCAGGGCCAGTTTCTCACCTCCGTCGAAAAAGATCGTATCCTGATTGAGGAAGCGGAACCACCGGCTGTCGGGACGCCGCGGGGGATTCTGGTCGGCGATGAGCCCCATGGCGAGGTTCTTGCCGTCGATGCCCTTTTCCCGGTTGCGCAGGTAGAAGCGCAGGCTCTCCTTCATCGAGACCGTCGTGGCGTAATCCCCGTTGCGGAGCCGCTGGTACAACGCCTCCACGATCTTGCTCCGCAGCGGATGGTAGACTGCGACGACGATCTGCGTCGGGTCGTACAGCCCCCAGAACGAACAGTATTCCCAGCAGCCGAAATGGGCCGTCATGGCGATCCAGTCACGGCCTCCGACCCGCTCTTTCTGCTCCTCCAGCCCTTTTACGGTCAGCAGGGAGCGGCCCTTCTCCGGCGTCAGATCGGCCAAATTGATCGTATCGACGAAAATCTCCGCCAGCGTGTAATAAAAACGCCTCCGGATAACGGCCAGTTCGCGTTCGTCCTTCTCGGGAAAAGAGTTCCTGAGATTGGTCTTCACAACCTTCATGCGGTAGCGCAGGCAGTAATAAAGCAGGACGAAAAGCAGATTCTCGACCACATAATATTTGAACCAATAGGGCATTACAGCAAACACCCGCGCCCCCAGCCAGAGAGATTCCAGCCCGATTCGTTGTATAAGGGTCAGCTTCGTCGTTTTCATGCCTGCCGCACGGTTAAGGTTCTACGAAAAGTTTCACGTTCTCGACCTTGGTGCGAACCTTCAGCCAGCGGGAGAGCGTCTCCCGGTCGATCGGCGCCGCAGGGTCCCTGGGCGTCACCACGCACACGAGCGTCGTATCGCCGGGCGTGCCCTTCACGTCGAAGGTGATACCCTTCGTCAGCGAAATGGCGCCGATGTTCTCCATCATGGCTCCTACCTCACGCGAGATGTCATCCACCTCGACGTTGGTCACCCGGTAGCGTTTCAGCTGCGAGGCCATCTCCCCGATACGGCGGTTCTTCTCTTCCAGCAGCTCCTTATAGCTCTGCTGCAACGACGCCACGTCGATCTTGTCCTCGGTGTTGGCCTGCCGGACGACCAGTTCGGTCTCCTCCAGTCCGAAACTGCGCATCTGCGTCCGGGCGTTCTCGATCACCTCCCCGCCCAGAGGTTCGCCCACGAGCAGCAGTTCGATCTGCGACGGTTTTTTGCCCTGTGCGTAGTGCTTGTTGCACTCGATCACGCGCGTATGCGGAAAATTGAAGACCTGTGCCACGTATTTGTCGGCCACGGCCTCGAACACCGAGACCCGGACCATGTGGAAACCGATGACGACGCTCGGAATGAAGGTCACCAGCGTGATGACCATCATCAACCGTTTGACCGTGCGTTCGCGGCCCTTGTCGATGAAGGCTTTCTTCTCGTATTTCAGGAAACGCACCATGGCGTAGGTCGCCAGGGCGATGAAGACCGAGTTGATGAAGAAGAGGTAGAACGCCCCGAAGAAGAATTTGAACTGCCCCGTGGCCAGTCCGAAACCCGCCGTGCAAAGGGGCGGGATCAGCGCCGTGGCGATGGCCACGCCGGGAATCACCGTCGAGGTGCGGTCCTGCCGCGTCTGCGCCACGATGCCCGCCAGGCCGCCGAAGAGGGCGATCAGCACGTCGTAGGTCGTCGGCACGGTGCGCGCCAGCAGTTCGCTGCTGTTCGACGAAAGGGGCGAGATGAAGAAATAGACCGTCGAGGTGATGATCGCGACGATGAACATGAGCGTCAGGTTGCGCAGCGACTTTTTCAGCAGATCGAAGTCGCTGATGCCCAGCGACAGGCCCACGCCCATGATCGGGCCCATGATCGGCGAAATGAGCATCGCGCCGATGATCACCGCGGCCGAATTGACGTTCAGGCCCAGCGAGGCGATCATCGTGGCGAAGATCAGCACCCAGAGGTTGACGCCGCGGAACTCCACGCCTTTCGAAATGGCGGCCACGACCTCGTCGCGCTGCGCCTGATCTTCATCGAGGCTGAAGCGTCCCTTCATAAACTCGCGCAGCTCCCCGATCCACGCCGAGAACGAGCTCCGCACCTGCTGTGTATTGTCCGTACGATTATTTTCCATAACCGGTGTTTTCCATTTAAATTACTCCTCCTGCGACTCCTGCGCACGCCGGGCCTTGGGCTTTCCGGCCACGACGATCACGAACTCCCCTTTGGGTTCGGTCGTGCGGAAATGGTCCAGCACCTCGGCGACGGTGCCGCGCACGGTCTGTTCGAATTTCTTGGTCAGCTCCCGCGACACCGAGACCCGGCGTTCGGGACCGAAAACCTCGGCGAACTGCTCCAGACACTTCACCACGCGGTAGGGCGATTCGTAGAAGATCATCGTCCGCTCCTCGTCGGCCAACGTCTGCAACTGCTTGCTGCGGCCCTTCTTCTGGGGCAGGAACCCCTCGAAGCAGAAGCGGTCGCAGGGGAATCCGCTCTGCACCAGCGCCGGGATCAGCGCTGTGGCCCCGGGCAGCGTCTCGACCTCGATCCCCGCCTCGACGCACGTGCGCACGAGCAGGAACCCCGGGTCCGATATGCCCGGCGTCCCGGCGTCCGACACAAGAGCGGCATCGCGTCCCGCAGCGATCGACTCGGCGACCAACTGCACCGTAGCATGTTCGTTGAACTTGTGATGCGAACGAAGCTTCTGCTCGATGCCGAGGTGCTTCAAAAGGAACGAGGTCGTGCGCGTATCCTCCGCCAGAATGAAATCCACACTGCGCAGGACATTTACCGCGCGCAGCGTGATGTCGTCTAGGTTGCCGATCGGCGTAGGTACGATATAGAGTTTGGCCATCGCTGTCAGGCAAATTTACGTTCGAGCAGTTCCATCAGCAGTTTCACCCCGTCGGAATTGGGGTTCCACGCATAGTTTTCGGCAATGTAAATCATGCAGTCGTCGAAATCGGCGCAGTCGTTGAGCGTCCCGATCGCCTGCTCGTAAGCCTCGCCGTCGCCCCCGAACAGGTCGCGGATCAGCAGGAATTTATCGTTGATGCCGATGGCTTTACGCAAGTCGGTGACGGGCTCGCTGCGACGCAGTTCCGAAGCCCGGTCGCGCGGCGCGGCCAGCTTGTCGGCCAACGTCTGCACGTCGTGGTTGATGACGTCGCCCAACACGGTTGCGGCGGGAGCGACCGATTCCAGCGTGATCTCCTCGAAACCGGATTCGTTATCGTCCTCTTCGGCTGCAGGCTGCGGCACGACGGGCGTTTCCCGGATTTCAGGCATTTCGGCAGGTTTTTCCGGAGCTGCCGCAGGCGTTTCAACCACAGCCTCGGGTTCCGGAACCGGGGTTTCCACGGGAGCCGGAGCCGGGATTTCCGCAGGCGCCGCAACGGGCTTCGGAGCCGGTTCGGGACGGACGGGCGTTTCGGCGGCCGTATCGTAGAGCGACATGATGACACGCTGTTTGTTGCGGTGACGGATGGTCTCGTCCTCCAGTCCGAACAGCGTAGGCGCCACATAATGAGACTTATCGGGTTGTGCCCCCGGTCCGGCGGCCTCAATCGGTTCCGGCTGCGGTTCCGGTTCAACGGAAACAGGCTCCGCAACGGGTTCTGCAACCGGCTCTGCGACGGGTTCCGGTCCGGCAGGTGCGGCAGGTGCGGCAGGTGCGGACTCTGCGACAAGCCCGGGTTCTGCAACGGGCTCAGACTCCACAACGGGCTCAGACTCCGCAATGGGTTCCGGCTCCACGACGGGCCCGGGCTCCGCTACAAGTTCCGGTGCCGCAACGGGCTCGGACACTACAACGGGTGCAGGTTCCTCAATGGATTCCGGCTCCACGACGGGCTCGGGCGCCGCTACAGGTTCCGGCGCCGCAGATTCCGGCTCCGACACCGGTTCTTCCGGCCCGACAAAAGGATCGAGCGAGAGCACGTCGCCCAGGTCTATGACCTCTGCGACAGTCGCAACCTCCTCCCCGACAGCATTTTCCGCAACAGCGCCCGCAGCGCCGAAGCGCACCTTATCATAGATCGACCGCAGTTTTTCGAGCGCCAGATCGCGTTCAAGGGCCGGAACTCCGTCCGCCTGCACCCACCCTTCGACGAGCGCCGAAAGCTGCTGCAATTCGCCTTGTATCGTTTTCAAATCCATAGTTCCATCCAATTTCAAGCACCAAAGATACGAAAACTCGCTCACATACGGATGGATTTCGCAGGAATAATGCAAACTATTGGAATAAAAGGGAGATATGTAGGTTTTACCTATATTCGTCCATTATATGGTTTTGCCCCGTTTTGGAGGAGTTAGGAAAATAAATTGCTACTTATCCGTTGCCTGTTCAAGGTCGAAAACAATATTGGAAAAAGGTCTATGCACTGCCCCTGACATCACCGTAAAGAACGCTGTTTCACTCATATTTTGCGAGTACAAAGTTAATACTTTTTTCGCTAAAGGGAGAAAATACAGGTTCTGGATGTTACGCATGGAGCTTCTTTCCATATTCCGCTATATTCGTCATGCCGTTCATTTGCTCGATATCCGGTAATTTTGCAAACAAAGTAAAAGGTTATGGAACAAGCGAATGTAAAGGTGTCGTTCTACCTCAAAAAGAGCGAGGCGGATGCCGATGGGATGTGTCCTGTAATGGCAAGGCTGAACATCGGCAAGTATTCTGAAGCGGCTTTCAGCGTGAAACTCCGTGTGCCGCAGTCAATGTGGAGTTCGGGGCGTGCTTCAGGCAAAAGTGTGAAGGCGAAGGAAATCAACAACCGGCTGGATGAAATCCGTGCGATGGCGTTGGGAGTCTATGCGGAACTGTCGGCTGTCCGTGACGGTGTGACCGCCGGGGATATCAAAAGTCTGTTGCTGGGTATGGCCGGTGAACAGACAACGCTATTAAACTACTTTCGCACGTTTATCGAGAACTTCGCAAAGCGCGTGGGTGTAAACCGGACCGAAGGCAGTTTGAGAAGCTATCGGAACGCCTACAACCATGTGGAAAGGTTCATGCGGGAAAAGTACAACTTGTCGGATATCCCGTTTTCGGCATTGACCCTCTCCTTCATACAGGATTACGATTCGCACCTTCGGACGGATTGCCGCCTCTCTCCGGGAACGATTATCAACCTGACCGTGCAGTTGAAAATCATCGTTGGTGAAGCCGTAGCGGACGGCATCATCACCACCTACCCGTTTACCGGCTATGAACCCGTGCGCCCGAAACAGAAACGGAGGTATCTCACATCCGAGGAACTGCAACGGCTTATGACCAAGCCTCTTCACAGACCGAACCTTTATCTCACACGGGATTTGTTCCTATTCTCATGCTACACCGGCATCCCGTACAGTGATATGCGGCTTCTGTCGAAAGAGCATCTGTCACTTGCCGATGACGGCACATGGTGGATCAGAAGCTCGCGCCGGAAAACCGGAGTCGAGTTTGAAATCCCCCTGCTGGACCTGCCGTTACATGTCATGGAGAAATACAGGGACACAGCACCGGACGGGAAACTGCTACCCATGTATTCCAACAGCACGATGAACCTTAACTTAAAACGTATCGCAAAACTCTGTGACATAGACTGTCCGCTGGTTTTTCATGCCGGCCGCCATACCTATGCGACCGAAATCACGCTCGGACATGGGGTTCCGCTTGAAACGGTCAGCAAGATGTTGGGACACGCCCGGATTGAGACGACCCAAATTTACGCCAAAGTGACTGATGACAAGATAAATGCAGACACGCGGATATTGAACGAAAGAATTGCGGAACGCTTCTCCGTGGTTATTTGACAAACGACTAAAACGCAATAAGATGAAAAAGAAAAGTGAACATGCAGACAAAACCATCAGACATCGCAGTACATTCGCGATACTGTTTTATATCAACCGCACCAAAATGCGCAAGGACGGAACCTGTCAATTATTGTGCAAGGTAAGCATTGATGCCGAATGGGAACAGATTGGCACGAAGGTATCCGTCAATCCCGACATCTGGAATCCGGAAAAAGGCCTTGCCAACGGACGCAGTGCGAATGCGGTGACAGTGAACCGTGCCATAGACGAATTGACGGAGGAGATTACCGGACATTACAACCGGATTAAGAACAGCCTGGGATTCATCACGGCGGAACTGGTGAAGAACGCCGTAATGGGTGTCGGGCTGAAACCGCTTACCCTGCTGGCTCTCTTCCGGGAACATAACGAAGATTTCAGAAGACGTGTTGGGCTGGACCGCATCAAGGAAACGCTTGATTCTTACTTGAGATCGTACAAGCACCTTTCCGCTTTCATCAAGGATAAGAAAGGCGTGGAAGATGTCACGCTACGTAGCCTTGACAAGAATTTCTATGATGATTTTGAACTGTTCCTTTGCAAGGACTGCCACATGATGCCCAAGACCGTGCATGAGCATCTGTACCGCCTGAAAAAGATGACCAAACTGGCAGTCAGCCAGGGAACGCTCCGCCGTGACCCGTACTGCCGTCTCCACCCTGCGTTGCCACGACGGAAGAGCCGCCACATGAAGCTGGAAGACCTCAAGAAACTTATGGAGACTCCCGTGGAGAAACCTCAACTGCAATTCGTGAGGGACATGTTCCTGTTTTCGACCTTTACCGGACTGGCTTACGCGGACTTGAAAAGGTTGAAGACAAGTGACATCACACAGTCCGAAGACGGCGCATGGTGGATTCACATACGCCGTCAAAAGACAGACACGCTTTCATCCGTCCGCCTGTTGGATATTCCCTTACGAATCATTGAAAAATACCGGAACCAGCGACAAGGGGATAATGTGTTTAATGTTTACCGCCGCGGCTATTTTATCCTGCTGACGCGGGAACTGGGAAAGGTGTACGGTTTCGATTTGACCTTCCATCAGGCCCGGCATAATTTCGGAACCCATGTCACACTCTCACTCGGAGTCCCGATAGAGACGGTTAGCCGCATGATGGGACACATGTCGATTTCTACAACGCAACTTTACGCGCAGGTGACGGACAAGAAAGTGGACGAGGACATGAAGGCTTTGAAAGCAAGCGGTTTCAGCGGCACGACTGAACTTTGCGAGGAGGATTTCACCGCTCGGAAAGGCAGAAAAAGGACACCCCGCGCTATCTGAAAATCAAGAACGGAGAAACGCATGTCCCTATGAACGGGCCGTTTCTCCGTTTTGTCATGTCACACCCACCGCATATCTTCCTTGCACCGCTTGTAGGAATCTTCCAATATTTTAAGGATGTCCGATTCCTTGTAGAGAGCCTTGCCCTGTACCAGATAGTAAGGGACAACACCAAGTGTGCGGTATTCCTGCAATGTCCGTCTGCTGACCCTCAGAATTTTGGATAGTTCCTCGTCCGTCAGGAAACGTTCGCCGTGGAATACGGATTTAGGGGTGTCCTCCATCGCTGCGATTAACCGCTCCATATTGTCAAGTCCCTGAAACAGGACATCGACACGCGGGTCTTTCCGTTCTAAAAAATGATAGCTCATAGTTCTCGTTTTAAGTGGTAGTAATTCGATTCCAATAGTTTATGTACGTCTTCGGTTTTGAAGAAAATCTTGTGCTTGATGCGTGAGTAAGGCAGGATACCCTTGTCACGGTACACCTGAAGCGTCTTTTTGGATATGCGCAATATCTCGCACACCTCCTGGTTGTCAAGCCACTTCTTCAAGCCGAGGTCTTCCACCGGACGGCACATACCCATTACCTTTTCCTCCAGTTTGCCGAAACGTACCCGAAGTTCATCGAACGTCTGTTTGTCGATACATACTATTTCCATGCTTGTCATTTTTTGAGTTGAACATCCATCCGGTTTTTCAGTTTTGGGGGCAACACCTTCCCTTTTTGGTTGAGGAACGCTTCCACTTCGGAGGCCTTGTAGTAAGTCCGTCCGTCAATCATGTAATAGGTGACATACTTTTTCTGGCGGTAACGTGCCAGCGTGCGTTTGGTGATGCCGAGCAACTGGCAAAGGTCATAGTTGTCCAGAAGTGTGTCGCCTTCCAGACACTCTTTCAACTTGTTCATCCGCTCCAGGGTACGGTCGATTTTGTCGAATCGTTCCATGATTTGCATGAGCATTATTTGGACACTTTCGCTGTTTATCTGTAGCATAATGCATTCTGTCTTTAGTGTAAATAATAGTTTTGCTTACACCTTGTCGCGCAACAGGTTATACTACATATAGGGCTAATGGCGTACCAATGACCATGTATTTCACTGAATGGCATTGACATTCCATTGAAATACAGTGGAATAAAAATTTTTAGTATGAAAAGTGGAGATAAAAATGTTCTTGCAAAATGCAAGGTTTTTCGCAAAATGCAAGTTACATCCTGCAAGGTTTGCGGTAGATAAGGCGGCAGATACCGTTGGAAAAAGAGGTGGTTTTATGCAGTTCCCAATGTTGTGGCCGGAATGTATCCAGCACGGAAATCCCTTGTCCGGCTGAATACGGTAGCTGGTAAACCACAAGTTCATCAACAAGATTATAGAGGAAAAGCCCGCGAAGCAATTCCACCGATTCCGGTTCTATGATTTCAGCAAGGTAAGTGAATGAATCGTCCCTGCTGTCTTTCTCGCAAAGCAAATCAAGGATGGAATGGGGCAATATAAGGGCCGAGCAGCGTTCACGCCAAAAGGGGAACCCACTCCTGTCGTTTCTTACCCAGGACACAAGTGCTCCGGCCGGTTCCGGAAGGAAACCGTTCAATGTTATTGCCGTCACAACTTGAATTCCTGCCATAGCTTCCATTGTTTATTCAACCGGAAGACGTAAAAAAGAAGCGTGCAATACACGCTATCTCTAATGGAGGCTCTGGAATGCCCTTGAAAGGAATAGGTGAATGCACGCTATGCCAAGGCATAGCATAAGCAATCACGCAATAGTTCCTTCCAATGTTCATTTTCCAGATTCCCATTAGGACGCTTGCGGTCTTATGTCTATATATAAACGGCAACAGTCTCATGGACAGTACGCCGTATTTTTTGCTATTTAAGTGCAAAAGTACACATATTCAGCGACATTTGCACTATTTTTAGTCGTTAAATTCATTTCAGTCCGTATTTCTTCATCTTCCTGTACAGTGTTGCCGGGTTGATGTTCAGCATTCCAGCCGCTTGTTCCCGATGACCGTTGCAGGCTTTGAGGGCTCGAATAATACTTTCTTTCTCAAACGCTTCATCCTTCAGTGGCAGGATTGCAGTTGTATCTGTTTTCTCACTTCCGCATACGCTGACTGCCGTTTCCAATCCGTCCATGTCAAGCATCGGAGATTCTGATACCAGCACGGCACGCTTGACACGGTTTTGCAGTTCACGCACGTTGCCCGGCCATCGGTAGGCAAGCATTCTGCGTTTGGCATCCTCCGTAAATCCCAATGTTTCCCTTTTCAATTCTTTGGAGAAACGTTCACGGAAAAACTCCGCCAACGGAATGATGTCTTCCGGGCATTCCTCCAGGGAGGGCTGCCGGATCTCAAACTCGTTCAGACGATGGTAAAGGTCTTCCCTGAACCGTCCCTCACTGATGGCCCGTTCCATATTCTCGTTTGTCGCGGAAATGACCCTGACATCCGAAATCCGTTCCCTGCCGCTTCCTATCGGGGTATATACATTCTCCTGCAATACCCGGAGGAGCATGGATTGGATTTCATGCGGCATCGTGCCTATCTCGTCAAGGAACAGTGTGCCGCCTTTCGCCAGGTCAAAATATCCGGTCTTTGCCGTGTCCGCCCCGGTGAACGCACCTTTCTCATGCCCGAAGAACAGCGAGGCTGCCAGCTCACGGGGCAACGCGCCGCAGTTTACGGCGACAAAAGGCTTGCCATACCGTTCGCTGTTGTCATGGATGGTCTGCGCCACCGACTCCTTGCCGGTCCCGTTGGCCCCGAGTATCATCACGGACATATCGGACGGGGCGACCAGTCTGGCGAATTTCTCCACTTTCAGGATCATGGGACTTGTACGGCGGAACAACTGCCTTTCCTGCTTTCTCACGGTGGCTACCGGGTGGAACACATCTTCCGCCAGTTCCAACAGATGTTCCCGGTGTACCGGTTTGGGCAGATAGTCCCTGGCTCCCAGTTTGATGGTGCGCACAACGTCCGGGACGGAAACGTATTCGGTCGTTATGATGAACGGGATGTCCTTCTTCTCCTTGCGCAGCCATTCCAACAGGGAAATGCCGTCGCCTTCCGGCAACCGCACGTCCGACAATATAAGGTCGAACTGCGTTTTGCGTATCAGCGAGCGGGCTA
>OIWQ01003753.1_pt1 | contig 13239 bp, 8 predicted proteins | sample 1587571 | NCBI WGS metagenome assembly OIWQ01 (sample SAMEA3888910, study PRJEB22519) | human gut metagenome | biome: human gut; feature: human-associated habitat; material: faeces | place: Denmark | collected 2010 | reverse complement strand
GGGAGGGGTCTTGCCCCCTCCGCGGCGGCCAGAGGGCTGGCCGCCCTACAATTTTCGGCAAACATCTGCCGCCCTGCGGGGTGTCGGGGAACCGCCCCTATAATCCTGCGCAAACCATACAATATTATATTAAAGGACTACCCAATGAAAATTGCCATTATCTCCCTCGGCTGCCCGAAGAACCAGGTCGACGCCGACGTATTCTGCCACGCCCTCATCAAGGACGGCCACACCACCGTGGCTGACCCCGCCGAGGCTGACATTATCATCATCAACACCTGCGGCTTCATCGAGTCCGCCAAGACCGAAGCTATCGAGAATATCCTGATGGCCTGCCAGTACAAGCAGGAGAATCCTGACCTCAAGGTCATTGTGACCGGCTGCCTGGCTGAGCGCTACAAGCAGCAAATCATTCAGGAGATCCCCGAGGTCGATGCCGTTGTCGGCATTGGCTCCAACGCCGCGCTGCCCGCCATCGTCCGCCGCCTCTGTGCCGACGGCGCGGGCCAGACCGAGAGCTACGGCCCCAAGAGCGATATGCAGCTCGGCGGTGCGCGCGTTATCTCGACCCCGCGGCACTATGCGTACTTAAAAATTGCCGAGGGCTGCAACAATGGCTGCTATTACTGCGCCATTCCGCTGATCCGCGGTGCGCTGCGCAGCCGTGAAATCAACGACTGCGTCGCTGAGGCCCGCTGGCTGGCGGGCGAGGGTGTGCGCGAGCTGATTCTGGTCGCGCAGGACCCCACCGCCTACGGCGAGGACTGGGGCAGACTCGGCGCCATCTGTGAGCTGCTGGACCGCCTGCAGGAAATCGACGGCATCCGCTGGATCCGCATCCTGTACGCCTATCCCGAACGTATCAGCGACGCATTTATTGCCGCCATGGTCCGCAACACCAAGGTCGTGCCTTATCTCGACCTGCCCATCCAGCACTGTGATGACGCGGTGCTCAAGGCCATGAACCGCCGCGGCGGACGTAAGGAGATCGAGGACGCGATTGCCCGGCTGCGCGCGGCCATCCCCGGCATCACGCTGCGCACGACGCTGATCGCGGGTTTCCCCGGTGAGACCGAGGAGCAGTACGCAGAGCTGTGCGACTTCGTCAAGACCGTCAGGTTTGACCGCCTCGGCTGCTTTGCCTACTCCGCCGAGGAAAACACCGTGGCCGCAAAAATGCCGAACCAGATCGACGAGGAGACGAAGCAGCGCCGCGCCGATCACATCATGGAGCTGCAGGCCGAGGTCAGCGCCGAGCGCGAGGGCGAGAAGGTCGGCCATACCTATGAGTGCATCTGCGACGGTGTCGATGACGAGACCGGCATGTACCTGCTGCGCACCAAGGCCGACTGCCCCGAGATCGACGGCAACGTGCTGACCCCCGCGGACACCCCGCTGGAGACCGGCGCATTCTATAAGGTGACCATCACCGATTCCGACACCTACGACCTGTACGGCTACGCGGAAGAAAGGCTGGAGGACTAAGCTATGAATCTGCCCAATAAACTGACGATGATGCGCGTTGTTTTGGTGCCCGTCTTTATGATTTTTGCCGCCGTCTCCCACTATGGCACAGCGGACTTCCATGCGGCTTATATGCTGATTGCGGGCGTCATCTTCGCCGTTGCCAGCATTACGGATTTTCTGGACGGCTACCTCGCCCGCAAGAATCATCTTGTCACCGACTTTGGCAAGTTCATGGACCCGCTGGCCGACAAGTGCCTGACCACCGCGGCGTTCATTTACATGGTCACCGATCACGTCTGCTCGCCCATCGTGCTGGCGGTCATCCTGTTCCGTGAGTTTGCAGTGGCCGGTGTGCGTATGCTGGCCGCCGAGACCGGCACGGTCATTGCCGCCAACATGTGGGGCAAGGTCAAGACTGTTTTGCAGATGCTGACCATCATCTTCTACTACTTTGTCGGTGCGCTGGCCGGGCCCACGGATGTTGGCTTTGTCAGCTTTGCTACCGTTGTGCTCTGCTGGCTCTGCGGCGCGGCGACCCTGCTCTCCGGCGGCATCTACCTGTGGCAGAACCGCAAGCTGTTCATGCAGGCGAAGTAACAGCCGCCGCGCAGTAGGGGCCGGGCATGCCCGGCCCGCGGCCTTGCCATACATGCCATTCTACATCAGGTGCCGGGCCGGACATGTCCGGCCCCTACAAGGCAACGGACCCAATAAGGAGACCCCAACTTGTCAAAGCTCAATCTCCGTACATTTTTAAAATGCATCTACCGCAGGATGGACCGCCTGGAGCGGGCCGTCCTGTTGCTGCTGTGCATTTTTGCTGTCAAGTTCGTGTTCAGCACGGCGGCGCATTTTGCCGCGCCGCTGCAAGCTGTCGATATGCTCGGCAGCGGGCGGAATCCGGTGGATGTATGGCTGCTGCTGCTCTCCTGCATGGCGGTGCTGGGCACATTCTGCCTGTACCGCCGCGCGGCGCGGGCGATTGGCGCAAAATGCACAAAAGCGGATGCCGTCATTTTAGCAGTCTGCATAGCGGCCAGCGCCGCATTCTATCTGCACGCCATGGTGGGCCGACAGAGTCTCTATCTGTGGGACAACGCGACCTACTACAATCTGCAGGTGCGGCTGGAATCTAACTTTGCGGACGGCGTCTTTACCGGTGTCGGCTCGACCATCTACAAGACGTGGTTCAACGACTACGCGCCGCTGGTCATCAACCTGCTGGCGGAGCCGTTCTTCATGTTCACGCCGCGCACGGCCAACACGTTTGCGCTGCTCTGCGCGCTGCTGATCCCGTCGCTCGTCTACTACAGTGCATGGCTTCTTCTGACGGTGCTGCGCCGAAAATTGCAGCCAAAGGCCCCGGTGCTGTTCACGGCGCTCTCTATGGCATTCGTCCTGTTGCTGCCGCTTTTGCACATTGCGCTTTACCGCGGTATGCCGGACCTGCTCGGTGTCGCGTTCGCGTTTATGCTGCTGGCGCTCGGCGTCGAGTACGATTTCAGCCAGCCGGCCCCCGCGCGGCTTGTGTCGCTGGCGGCCTTTACGGGTATGCTCATGCTGACCCGCCGCAGCTACATGTTTACCGTTGTGGCGTTCTTTTTGCTGTATGGCGTTTGGGTGTTGGCCCGCGCTGCACGCGCCCGGCAGGTACAGACCGCCCTGCGCTTCGGCAGGTTTGCCGCGGCCTCGCTGGTCTGCGTCGGCGTACCGCTGCTGCCGATGTTCTGGCGCATCGCCAAGGCCGACTACAGTGACCGCTACGCGACCTACCAGACCGGCGGCTTTTTGGCAGAGCTGGCCAACCAGCGTGTCTATCTGGGCTGGCTCGTGTTTGTGATTATGCTGATCGGCATACTATACGGGCTGTATAATGCTAAGGCCCGTGCGCTCGCCGTTCTTGCCGCCGTCGGCGCGGTGCTGACCGTGCTGCTCGTCACACGTGTGCAGAACATGGACGACCACCAGTCGCTGGCCGTTGCGCCGTTCTACCTGCTGGGCTGCTTCCTCTGTGCGCTGCTCGTCAGCGATCTGCCGTGGGCGTGGCCGCGCCGCATTCTGGCCGTGTCGGCGGGCGTGCTGTGTGCGCTGAACTTCGGCGCGTGCAGCCAGCTGCTGCCGGTGGTTTTCCCCAGCGGATTTTACAGCGGACTGTACTTTTACGTGGACAGCCCCCGCAATGATTTACAGCAGGTCGCCGAGGTCAACGCCTGGCTGCGGGAGAACTGCACCGGCGAAAACTCAGCCTACATGATCTGTCACGGCGTGGTCTACAGCCCGGATGTGTTCCGCATCTCGGCGCTGCCGGATGAGTCCATCCGCGAAATTCTGCCCTACGGTGCCTGCAATCCCGGCAACGATGCCTTCCCGAAGGAGCTGCTCACGGCGCAGGTCGTGCTGACCTGTACGCCGTTTGACCCCAACAACCACACCGAGAAGATGAACGCGGCCTTCCTGGAAAACCAGGAAAAGTACGCGCCGTTTGAGTTGGCAGCCACCTTCGACATGGGCAACGGCTACACGATCACGGCCTACCGCCGCGTTAAGGCACCGACGGCGGCAGAGCTCGACACCTACCGCGCCTATCTGGCCGAGGAGAACGAGCGGTTCCCCTACAATTTCAGTGCTGTCTGGGACGAGCTGGCCGTGCAATTCGCAAATAACGGCTGAATCCCCCTTGCAACCGCGCCTTGCGTTGGCTATAATAAAAGCATCCCTATATAGAGGAAGGAACGTGCAAGCTATGCAGATCTTCAACACCATGACCCGCCAGAAAGAGGAATTTGTCCCCCAGAAAGAGGGCGAGTACCGCATCTATGTCTGCGGCCCGACGGTTTACAACTATATCCACATCGGCAATGCGCGCCCGATGATCGTCTTCGACACGCTGCGCCGCTATTTGGAATACTGCGGCAACAAGGTCTACTATGTCTCCAACATCACCGATATTGATGACAAGCTCATCAAAAAGGGCCAGGAGGAGGGCACCTCGATGCAGGAGGTCGCCCGCAAGTTTGAGGCCGAGTACATCAGGGATTCCGACGGTCTGAACGTCAAGGCCCCCACCGTACGCCCCCGCGCTACCGAGCATATCGGCGAGATCATCCACATCGTCAAGGACCTCGTGGACTCCGGCCACGCCTATGTGGCCCGCAACGGGGATGTCTACTTCCGCGTCAAGTCCGACCCCGGCTACGGCAAGCTGAGCCACCTGAACCTCGACGACCTCGAGAGCGGCAACCGTGAGCTGCGCAGCCGTATGGACGACGACCTGAAGGAGGACCCCGCCGATTTCGCAGTCTGGAAAGCGGCCAAGCCCGGCGAGCCCTACTGGGAGAGCCCCTGGGGCCACGGCCGCCCCGGCTGGCACATTGAGTGCAGCGCCATGGCCCGCAAGCACCTGGGCAAGACCATCGACCTGCACGCCGGCGGTCAGGACCTGATCTTCCCCCACCACGAGAACGAGATCGCCCAGAGCGAGTGCGCCAACGGCTGCACCTTCAGCCGCTACTGGATGCACAACGGCTTCCTGAACATCAACAACGAGAAGATGTCCAAGAGCGCAAACAACTTCTTCACGGTGCGCGAAATCGCCGACAAGTATGGCTACGAGCCGATCCGCTACTTTATGCTGACAGCTGGCTACCGCATGCCGCTGAATTACACCGTTGAGCTGATCGAGAGCTGCAAGAACAGCCTCGAGCGGATGTACACCTGCCGCGACAACCTCGATTTTGCCATAGAGCATGCCCACGGCACCGACACGGCGCTGGTGGAAAAGTGCGAGGATGCGCGCAAAAAGTTCAAGGCCGCCATGGACGACGACCTGAATACGCCGGACGCTCTGGCTGCGATTTTCGATCTGGTCAAGGACATCAACACGCTGTCCGATGCCTCCGACAAAGCGACGCTGGAGACTGCCGCCAAGACGTTTGATGAGCTGACCGGCGTGCTGGGCCTGCTGTACAACCGCAAAAAGACCGACAGCATCCCCGCCGAGGTCACCGCACTGGTCGAGGAGCGCGCTGCCGCCAAGAAGGCCAAGGACTGGGGCCGCGCGGACGCCATCCGTGCCCAGCTGACCGAGATGGGCTGGAGTGTCACCGACACGGCGCAGGGCCCGAAGCTCGCGAAGCTGTAAGCTTTTTTCAAACAACAGATGCAGGGGCGGCCTGCGCATCTGCGCCGCAGGGCGCGGGTGCGCGGGCTTGCCCCTGATTTTGTATGTAACATGACGAAGCAACGAACAAAATCAAATAAGAGCCTCTGGGTGCTGTTGGGCGGTGCCCTGCTGCTGCGCCTGGTGTTGGCCCTTGTGACGGACGGCTACCCCTACGACATGAGCTGCTTTGTGGCCTGGGGCGACAAGCTGGCCGCCGAGGGTCCTGCCGCTTTCTACAGCGAGGGCTACTTTGCCGACTACCCGCCCGGCTACCTCTGGGTGCTGGGACTGGTGGGGGCCATCCGCGCGGCGCTGCACATCGCCTACGAGTCCAAGTGGACGTATTTTCTGCTGGCGCTTGTGCCGTCGCTCTGCGACTGCGGACTGGCGTGGCTCGTCTACAGAACGGCAAAGCGCAGCAGCCGGGGCGTGAAGGAGCATACCGCGCTGGTACTTACGGCGTTTACGGCGTTCAACCCGCTGATGCTGTTCGACACCGGTGTCTGGAAGCAGATCGACGGCGCGTTTGCGCTGCCGCTTGTGCTCTGCTTTGTGCTGCTGGAGCAGCGGCGCTACCTGCCCGCCGCCGTGTTGTACGGCGTGGCGCTGGCCATCAAGCCGCAGGCGCTGCTGTTCGGCCCGGTGCTGGCGGTGTGCTATCTGGCGGCAATTACGCTGGAAAAGGACCGCCTGCGCGCCTTTGGCCGCTGCTTTGGCGGCGCGGCGCTGGCACTGCTGCCGTCGCTGCTGACAGGTCTGCCTTTTTTTGGCGTTGTGCAGTTGATCCCGAAGTTGATCGACAAATACACCGGCACAATGTCCGGCTACCCCTACGCGACGATCAACGCCTTTAACTGGCTGGCGGCGCTGGGCGGCAACTGGAAGGGGCAGGTTGACCCGGCATTGTTTGGCATCAGTTGGCAGCAGCTTGGGTGCTTCCATATTCTGCTGGTCACGGCGGGGCTGGCGTATTTTGCGGTGCGCAGCGTGCGGGGCGGGTGGTTCTCGCCGCTGCTGTTGGCGGCGTACTACGGCATCGGCATTTTTACGCTTGCGCACTGTATGCACGAGCGCTACATGGTGCCCGGCGTGCTGCTGACGCTGCTGGCCGCCGCGCACTGGAACGACATCCGCCTGTATGCGGCGGGCGTGGGCCTGTCGCTGACCGGGTTCATCAATCTGGCCGCGGTCTACTCGCTGACCGGCACCAACGATGAATGGCTGACGAGCGCGACCAGCTCGACAGTGGCCGTCCTGACCGGCCTTGGGGAGACGGTCTGCTTTGTGCTGCTGATCTTTGCAGTGTGGGACATTGCCCGCCATGGCCACACGCTGGCCCTGCCCGAGACAAAGCCGGAAACTGCCCCGCCCGTGCCCGCACCGCAGCCGAAATGGACCTGCCGCGAGGTGGGTGCGCTGTTGGCGCTGACGGCGGCCACGGCGGTGCTGAGCTTTAGCTATCTCGGCAGCCGCACCGCGCCGCAGGACCCGCTGGACGCGACAGGCACGGCGCTCTCCGAGAGTGTGACGCTGGACGGCAGCGCGGTATCGCTGTGGGTCTACCCGGGCATCTCGTTCGGCGGCAGCATGACGGTGACCGACGCCAACGGCAGCACGGTCTTTGAAAAGGAGCTGAACTACGGCACCTGCTTCAGCTGGACAGCGAACAACGTGCAGCTGGCGGCGGGCACCCAGCTGACGGTCATGGTTGAGAACGCCCAGCTGTTTGAGCTGGCGTTCCGCGATGCCAACGGTCGGCTGGTGCCGGTCACGGGCGGCGGCGCGCTGTTTGACGAGCAGACCGCCGTGCCCGACACGATCAGCCAGCTGAACAGCATGTATTTTGACGAGATCTACCATGGCCGCACCGGCTATGAGCAGCTGCACAAAATGCCCGTCTACGAGACGACCCATCCGCCGCTGGGCAAGGACCTGATCATGGTCGGCATTGCGCTGTTCGGCATGACGGCGTTCGGCTGGCGGTTCGCGGGTACGCTGTTCGGTGTGCTGCTGGTGCCGCTGGCGTGGTGCTTTGTGCGCCGCCTGACCCGCAAACCGTGGGTGGCAGCCACCGCAGGCGTGCTGCTGGCGCTGGATTTTATGCGCTTTTCCCAAAGCCGTCTGGCAACGATTGACGTTTATGGTACGTTTTTTATCCTGCTGGGAGCCTACTGTATGGTGTGGTACTGCCAGCGGGTGCTGACCGTCGGCGTGAACCGCGCGCTGCTGCCGATGGCGCTGGGCGGCGTTGCGTTCGGGCTGGGCTGCGCAGCCAAGTGGACCGGCATCTACGCCGGGGCAGGGCTGGCCGTGCTGTATCTGGGCGTGCTCTATGCGCGCTGGCAGCAGAAAAGGCCCGGCTTCCGGGCGGAGTTCCGCACCGCGGCGGTGGGCGGCGTGCTGTTTTATGTGCTGCTGCCGCTCTGCCTCTACATTGGGTCCTATTTGCCGTACTGGTGGCGCGATCCGGCGTTCAGCCTCAGCGATTGGTGGCAGTGCCAGGTGTCGATGTTCAGCTATCACGCGACGCTGAAGGCGACCCACCCGTTTGAGAGCCGCTGGTACACTTGGCTGCTGGGCCTGCGCCCGGTGTGGTACTACCGCAACGGTTACCTGCCCTACGGCATGAAGGCCAGCATTGCGGGCATGGCCGGGCCGGTCATCTGGCTGGTAGGGCTGGCGGCGCTGGTCGGGCTTTTGTGGCATCAGGTCAGCGGGCGCGGCAGCCGCCAGGGCGCGGGCGTGCTGATTTTGTACGGCACGCAGCTCATCCCGTGGATGCTGGTGACGCGCTGCACCTTCCTGTACCATTATTTCCCCAGCTCGATGTTCTGTCTGGCGGCGCTGGCACTGGTGCTGGCGCGGATGAAGCACGTAGACTGGGCGAAAAAGATCGCCGCGGGCCTCTGCGTGGTGGCGCTCGTCCTGTTTGTGCTCTATTATCCGGCGCTCTCCGGCCTGCCCATTCCCGCCTGGTGGGCTGACGCCCTGAATGCCCTGCCGAGCTTTGGATTCTATTAAAAGAAAAGCCTACCTTGTCAAAGGGAGGTGCCGAGCGCAGCGAGGCGGAGGGATTCCAGCCCGTTTGCCCGGTGAGAAACCAGGAGGAGTAACTGCCTGTATGAATGGCAAGCACAACAAAGCGCTGACCCCGATAGCGCGAAAGCTCCGCAAGGATATGACCAGGGAGGAACGTCATCTCTGGTACGATTTCCTGCGGGAGTACCCGATCCGCTTTTTGCGGCAAAAGGTCATCGGCAGCTATGTGGTGGACTTTTACTGCGCCGCAGCCAAGCTGGTGGTAGAACTGGATGGGTCGCAGCATTACGAGGAGAAGGGTATTGCTGACGACCAGACGCGCACGGAGTTCCTGCAAAAATATGATTTGCGGGTGCTGCGGTTTGCCAACAACGATGTGATGAAGAATTTTGAAGGGGTATGTACTGTCATTGATAGGGAAGTGCAGGAATCCCTCCGCGTATAAGGGGTGCCCTCCGTGAGGCCGCGGGAATCCCTCCGGCCTCGCCGGGGCTCGGCCACCTCCCTTTGACAAGGGAGGCTAAGAAACGCTGCGGTAACGGGAGATGACTCCTGTTACCGCAGCGCTTTTGTTTTATTGTTCTAAAATTCTTTCGGTTCCTTTCTTATAAGAAAGGAACACCGCGCCCCATCAAGCCTCGGGCAGATAAATATGGTGCGGCAGACCCTCGACGTAGATGGGGGTCAGCTCGGCCTGGATCAGGGGGCGGGCGTAGTTTATGAAGGCTTCAGTGACGTCAGATCCGTCTTCTGTGATCCACTCTGATGGAACTGTTTTTTCTTCGTTGCAGATGGCATTGACGTCTTCAAGACCACATTCCATGATATAGGTTCCGTCAGAGGTTTCTTTGCGGATAAATGAGATCATTTTTCCTGTTTCGCCGTTGAGGGCTGCCTGTACGCCGAATTCTCCGGCTTTGATGGCTTCCTGCTGGTCTGTGGCGGACATCATGGATGCAGAGCAACGCTGGCTGACGTTGAGTTCTACAGAACGGGCTTTTACACCGAGGCGGTTTCTGACAAGGTTTTCGAGATATTTACCACAGCCTGCCAGCATTTTGTGTCCAAAGGTATCAGTGCCTACGGAATTGTCGTATTCACAGATAAATGTGCCCTTGTCGTCATGGATTCCTTCTGATACGCAGACAATGACATTGCAGTTTTTCTCAAAGGAGTTCTCTACTGCTTTAAGAAATTCTTCCTGGTCAAAGGCTGTTTCCGGAAGGTAGATGAGAAGAGGGTTGTCTCCTGTATATTTGCGGGCAAGTGCAGATGCAGCAGTGAGCCATCCTGCGTGGCGGCCCATAATTTCTATAATAGTTGCGGATTTCTTTTCATAAACATTTGCATCTATGGTAATCTCGCGGACTGTAGAAGCTACATATCTGGCTGCACTTCCAAATCCCGGAGTATGGTCTGTGTGGATCAGATCATTGTCGATTGTTTTTGGTTCTCCGAGGATACGGATATCACTGCCTGTCTGCGCAGCATAACGGGAAAGTTTGCTCACCGTATCCATCGAATCATTTCCACCGATATAGAAAAACCAGCCAATATTCATTTCTTCAAATTTTTTAAAAAGTCTTGGATAAACCGGATCTTCCAGTGATTCCGGCAATTTATAGCGGCAGGAACCAAGATAAGCACCTGGTGTGACTTTCAGACCGTCAAGTTTCTCTCCCGGAAGTGCTTCGGCAAAGTCAAGAACTGTTCCATTTAAAAATCCTTCAATTCCGTTTATCATTCCGTAAACATGCTCAATAGCTTCCGGATGACGCATTCCCTCGGATACAACTCCGTAAAGGCTGCTGTTAATTACTGCGGTAGGACCGCCGGACTGACCGACGATCAGATTCTTTCTGGACATAAGAAACCTCCTGTATCGTTTAATTTAATGTGATTGCTTTTCATTATATCATACAACTGCCTTCCATAGCAATTCAATAAAAAGGTGTGTTCCCACATCCCCCTGTGAAAGCACACCTTATATTTCCCATATTCAGTTTCTGTTTTTATTCCCCGAATTCCCTGTGGTCTTCTTCCAGTTTCTGTTCTATTTTAATCTTTTTTTTTGCCTCTTCTTTCTGCTCATCCCGTGTTTTCGGAAGGATCACATTAAGCATTACTGCAATAATAGTTGCAAGGACAACCGGTGATTTACCGAAAATTGTTGTTACCCATGTGGGAAAGCTTGCAAGTGCAGCTGTTGCCTGAGATACACCCATTCCCAGTGCAGCTGCGAGTCCTACGATAGATGAATTACGGTAATCCATCTCAGCAGAAGCAACCAGCTTCATACCTGTCATTGCGATCGATGCAAATACAGACACAGTTGCACCGCCCAGTACACACTGAGGAATCGTTGTCAGGATAGCTGAGAATTTCGGAACCAGACCTGCTATACCGAGAATTGCAGCTGCAAGTCCCAGTACCCAACGGTTGATAACCTTTGTAGTTGTAACAATACCAACGTTCTGGCTGTATGTTGCTGTGGGAAGTCCGCCGAGCAATGCGCCTACAACGTTAGAAAGACCATAACCAACGATTCCACGCTGCAGTTCATCATCCTTAGGTGTTCTGTCCATAGCTCCGATCGTAGTCGCTGAATAATCACCGATTGCCTGAATAGAGTTGATAGCAAATAAAATTCCCAGTGCAACACAGGAAGACGGCTCAAACTGTACTCCAAAATGCATCAGAGATGGAAGCTGACAGACACCTGCTTCCCCTATGCTTGAGAAATCTACCATTCCAAACGGAATAGAAACCAGATATCCCACTATAATACCGATCAGAATAGATGCCAGTTTCCAGATTCCCTTTCCAAAATGATTCAGAGCTGTAACAACGATCAGCGTGAAAAATGCAATTGCCCAGTTCTGCCAGGATCCGTAATTCGGACTGCTGGTACCGCCTGCCATATAATTAATGGCAGTCGGATACAGGGAAAGACCGATGGTAAATACGACTGTTCCTGTGATTAGCGGCGGGAAAAATACCCGAATCTTCTTGACCAGCAAACCCATAACAACTGCTACGATACCACCAACAATCTCCGCACCCATGATTGCTGCTATTCCATACGATTCTGCTATCGCCTGCATACTTGGCACGTAAGCAAAGCTGACACCCATGATAATAGGCAGGCCTGAGCCAATTGCAAATTTCGCCTTTCCGCCAATCGGAAACAGCTGAAGCAAAGTTGACAATGCTGCAATGACCAGTGCCGACTGGATCAGGATAACCTGGTCTTCTCTGGAGAGTCCGCCTGGAACTGCTCCGGAAACGATGATCGCCGGTGTGACACAGCCAACGATCATAGCTACGACATGCTGCATGGCAAGGGGTAAAGCCTCACTCATGCGGGGGATTCCGTCAGTTTCAAAAATACTGCCTCTCTTCATAATTGCCTCCCAATTTCTTTTGTACGATTGTAACATTTTTCGTCCAAAAAAACAATTAGACAGCCTAATTATTTTTGGTCTAAAACTATACAATATTTACTCTTAAAATTTGGTTATTATTTTATCTTTTATATGTATTTTCCAGTATTTCATAAACCTTTCAGTTTATAATCTCAAATGTCCGATACAGATCCAGTCTTCCATATCCCCATCCCGGATTGGGGTATTCCATCTGTTCTTCTCTCACTGCCCCTTTCTGCAGATAAAACTTCACCGTATTTCCCGATGCATAAGGAATATTTCCTCTCACGATCGCCCATTCCTGCACCAATGCTGCTGCTCCTGCAACAACAGCCGAAGAAAGACTGCTCCCCGAAGCCTTTCCAAACGCCCCTCCCGGCAATGGAATGAGCAGATCTACTCCCGGTGCTGCCAGATCAGGTGTCACCTGGTTATTTGGAGTAAACCCTCGCCCAGCCTGAAAATACAGACTGTTATCCAGATACTGATAAGCTGTTGCCGTAATACCTCTGGTTGAATCCCCAGGTGCAGTAACAGTTATATAAGGTGTAGACTCCAGAAAATAAGTATCCGGCGAAATCAGCCCTTGCACCGGAAGCCACATGTGAAACCTGCTTCCCGATATTCCTTTTTTACTGACATTTACCTTCCAGATACCTGCTGCCGGATGAAAGAAGCGAAAATAAATCAGCTGTTTCCCGGTCATCCGCTCCATCTTTACGTAATTGACCAGCACTTTCGTCTCCACAAAAATGAAACTTAATTCCTGAGTACCTGCACCAAGAGAACTGCTCACATACAGCTTTTCTCCTGCCGGTGACTGTAACGATATCCCATAGTCATCCGGCGGATCTCCCCAAAATTCCATGGAAAATCCTTCTTCTTTATCCGCAATACGAAGTTCAACAGTATCCTGATTTTTCACATAGTCCAACTCTGCTGTATAATGATGCTGTGCTGCACCCTCATTTCCTACTGCCACAGATACTGATACCTGAGAATCTTCATTAATATAATCTACATATCGACTCAGCTCACTGTCACCAACATGTGCGCTCTGATTGGTGCCAAGTCCCAGACAAACGGAAACCGGCATTCCCATCTCTTGTGCCATCTTCACTGCAAAAGAAATCCCCAGCATAATGT
>OIWQ01003751.1_pt1 | contig 13245 bp, 19 predicted proteins | sample 1587571 | NCBI WGS metagenome assembly OIWQ01 (sample SAMEA3888910, study PRJEB22519) | human gut metagenome | biome: human gut; feature: human-associated habitat; material: faeces | place: Denmark | collected 2010 | reverse complement strand
CACGTATGTATGATTACTTTTCCCCAATCAGTCATAAAATATAATATAAATTACAACACATATTTAAAGATAATAAAAAATAGGTTGATATACAACCTATCTTTTAATTAATCCTTATATTTAATTTGTGTATAATAAACAAATTTAGTCAAGTGAACTCCTGTCACCGTTTCAAGTTCTATTCTATGCAACTGTCCACTATTGCCATATGCATTGCAACTATATGCAACTTGATAGCATGAATACCATTTAATCATGTTAGGGTGATATCCTAACGCTTCACAAATATTTTTGTGTGTGTGTAGGTCATTTTCGTATAAATAGAAATTATAACCTAATCTTACTGCTCCTAAATTTACGCCTAACTTGTGTAAGTCTTTTTGACTCATTACAACAATATAATCTTTTAACATTTTATTATCCTTCTTTCTATTTATTTAATTTTCTAACAAGCTCATGTGATTTATAGTTTTCTATATAATCATATGTGTTTTTTATATCACATTCATTATATAGCCATATTCTGATATCATATAACAATGCTTCACTTGACATATACCATTTATTTATTTTTTCTATTAAATAATTAGGTATCACATTATCTCTATAATTTAGAATACTACATGTCAAGTCTAGTCCATCACAAATCATATCTGATAAATAATAATACCAATCTACATTGCAATGATTTAAAAATTCACTTCTAAAAGCGTCTCTATAGTCTCTCATGTAATCAATTTCTTTATAGATTCCACTAGAAACTATACCATCATGAACAAATACCTTTTTTTCCATTTTCTATACCTCTTATCTTTCTAGTTAGGTGCGGACACGTCAACGCCTGACACGATATAGCCTTAAATTGCGGACACGTCAACGCCTGACTATATAATATCTTTTAACTGTCCTAATTGTACTACATAACAAGTAAAAAAACAATACTTTTTGTTAAAATAACTTGAAATTAGAAACTTTTATCACTATAATAAAACTTGATAAAATCATATCAAAATTATCATATTTATTATCATGATAAAATGATAATAAATGATAATCTCATGATAAGAATTTATTATCATGATAAAAATTTATCACCAGCCCTGAAATAAAATTCTGAAAAGTGTTTTCATTTTCTCATTTTGAAAATTTTCAATTTTAATTTCAACTTGATTTTAAAAGGGGGTAATGGAATAATTAGAATACAGTACAGAAAGGAAGGAAGCAAATGTATATAAAATGTGACTGTCAACTGAAGAATACTAGATGTATACAGTATGCATATAAATGGAATGAGTTCCCTTTTGACATACTCAAGAAGGATATAGTCAAGAGTGGCAAGCATAAGATGTATCAGAGACACCCTATGACATTCGATATAGAGACTTCTAAGATTCCAATAGATGATGACGGACATTATCAGGCTTTTATGTATATATGGCAGATATGCATAGAAGGTAATGTTGTCTTTGGTAGGAGATGGGAAGAACTGCAGGAGTTCATGAAGAATGTAGTCAATGCATATAAACTAAGTGAAGGTGAAAGAGTTGTTGTATATGTACATAACCTGTCATTCGAGTTTCAGTTTATACAGGACTTCTTCAATTTTACAGATGTATTCGCAATGGCTTCTAGAAGTATCTTAACTGCTAAGACTGCACATCTAGAGTTTAGATGTTCATACAAGTTATCTAATATGTCATTGGCTAAATTCATAGAGAATACACCTAATACTCTTCATTATAAGGGTGTAGATGACTTAGATTATGCAACTGTTAGAACACCTGATACACCACTAACAGAAGTTGAATATGGATACTGCTTCAATGATGTAAAGGGACTCTATGAATGTGTCATGGAACTATTGAAAGAAGATAACATAGCAACAATACCACTTACAAGTACAGGATATGTAAGAAGAGACTGTAGAAACGCTATGAATAAGAACAAGAATAATAGAAAGATGTTTCTTAGAAGCAGGTTAACACTTCTTCAGTATAAGTTATTAAGAGAATGCTTCAGAGGTGGCAATACTGCTAGTGATAGATATCTGACTAATCTAATTCTTAAGATAGTAGGAAGTTATGATTTATCTTCTTCATATCCATTTCAGATGATAGCAAGAGAGTATCCATTAGGTAAATGGAACTATGGTGTCATTCCTGATATCAAAACATTAGAAGAATATAACAGTAAATACTGCACTATTGCTAGATACACTTTCAAGAACATCAGGCTAAGAGAAGAGAAGCCTATCCCATATATCCCACAGTCTAAATGTCTTGCTTTAGGTGATAATAGGGAAATCTATAACGGAAGAATACTTCATGCAGATTTTCTTACAATATCAATGACAAACATTGACTTTGACATTGTAAAAGAGCAGTACGAATATGATGAATTAGCAGTTGAAGAGTTCCATTATTCTAGAAAAGGTCTTCTACCTAAGGAACTAAGAGATACCATCATGTACTACTTTGAGAAGAAATCAGAATTGAAAGGTGATGAAGAACATTATTATGAATATATGAAGTCTAAAAACAAACTTAACTCTATCTATGGTATGACAGTTACTAATATCCTTAATACAGAGATAGAATACCATGATGGCGAATATACAGAAAAAAAGATGACTGAAGAAGAGATGCAGGAAGCACTAGATAAGTATTATAAGAATCATAGGTCATTTCTGAATTATAGCTGGGGAGTATTCGTTACTGCATATGCTAGAAGAGAACTTGAAGATGGCTTGAACATTGCAGGACTTGACACTATCTACTGCGATACAGATTCAGTAAAATTCATTGGAAATCATGACAAGGAGTTTGAAGCATACAACGAAAGGCTGAATAAGGAATGTGAAGAAAAAGGAATCAAGAACTATACTGAAGTCAACGGAAAGAGATATTATATGGGTATATTCGACAAGGAAAAAGGATATGACGAGTTCATCACATTAGGTGCTAAGAAATATGCATTCCTTCAGAACGGAAAGTTAGGTATCACAGTTTCAGGACTTTCAAAAAAGAAAGGTGCAGAAGAACTAGAAAAGAAAGGTGGCCTTAGAAGATTCCAAAGAAACGAGGTATTCTATAACAGTGGTAGAACTATTGCACAGTACAATTCAGTAGAGGTTCATGATATCACAGTGAATGGTTGTACATTCTCAACTGCTAGTAATCTAGCAATCGTTGATACAACCTATACATTAGGTATCACAGATACAATGCTAGATATTATTGAGAGATTACAAGGAGATAATGATTATGAGTAAGAAAAACTATGATAAGTATGTGAAGCAGCATCAGAAGAGAATACAGAAGATGAAGGCTAGAAACGAAAGGTTTGAACAGAAACAGAGGGCAGACGAGGAAGAAAGAATAAATCGTATTATCGAGCTGAAGAATAGTGGTGATAAGTTAGGGCTTGCAAAGGAACTTAGAAAGATGAATAAACGTATAAATGAGCGTTTCAGACAGATTGAAAGAAGAGACGGACACCCTGAAAATACTACAGCATATAGATATGCTATGCAGGAATTGGGTCACATTAAACCACGTTATACAGAAAGTCTAAACAAACTTCTATCACAGGATATTAATACACTTTTTAAGAGCAGTATGGATATCTCAAGAAAACTAGGTTCTAAATCTGCTTCTTTAAGAGGGCTTAACTTGATTACAGAAAACAGAGTAAGTGGTGCGATTGAAGGTATCAAGACACAATTAGGTATCGACATTGAAGACACTAAGGAGTTCAGAATATTCTTAGAAGAGAATGTAAATGAAATGATTGATAATGATATCGGTTCAGATGTCATTTTTGAACTTTTCTCTATGGCCATGCATAAGGAAAGAGGAATAGAAACACTTGATAAGATGTGGAAGGAGTATTCACAAAGGGGTGAACGTATTGATACAATTGCAATGAAGAATTGGTTAAAATAAATTTAAATTACTTATTGACATTATAGTTAAAATATAGTAAAATTAATATACAGAAAGAGAGGTGAAAGAAATGAATAATAGAATAAGATATGCAACTTATGCAGAGATATCCAGTTATCTAGGAATAACTAGACAGGCAGTAGGTAATAAGATGCATGGAAAATCACAATTCACGTTGGAAGAGGTATTAAAGTTATATGATGTCTATGGTGTAACCATGTGGGAACTAAGAGAAATCATAGATGAAGAAACTAAAATCTATCAGGATAAGAAGGAGAGAGGATTATGGCAAACAGAAAACTAACAAATAAGATAACATTGTATGATATCTTAATGATGTGTGAACAGGACGAACTACTAGATGTTGTTTTCAACGGATACAAGGTTATTGAATGTAAACCAGCAGGAGACCTGTGTGATTTACTAGAAATACTTGATGATGATATTATTAATGCACTTGTATACAGAATTGGTGATGATTTTGGAAAAATTGTTGTTCACTGCACAGAAGAACTTAAAGAAAGGATAGAAGATTATGAATAGTATCATGTTAGCAAAATTATTGCTGATCTTATATCCTGATGAAATAGTTAAAATCTATATGGAAGGTGAGCATAAATCAGAAGAATATAGATATTTAACAACTAAGACTGCATATGATATATTAGAAGATGAAGAAGACGAATATCTGTTTGATAGTGATATTCGTGTAACTAATATTTCAATAGCATATGACTCTGATTATGGTTGTTATGTATTAGAAATTATTGTAAAGGAGATTCCTAATGAGAGTGAATGAAGTTATGGCCAGGGTTGACGGTACAGAACTAGTTTGTTTACATCTAGGTAGATTTGTAATCAAAGATTATACATACGGTATAATTAATGACCTTACATATAGAGAGAATCATGTAGGTGATTGGCTTGTAACGGATATATGTGTACAGAAGATAACACCTAATGAACCTGTATTAGCAATCACTGCATGCAGACCTTAAATGAAAGGAGACCTTCTAATGGATTTAGGATTTTATATCAGTTTATGGCTATGTGTTGGAATAGCAGTTGGATTTATTATTAGTGAAATGAATAAATAGAAAGGAGATAAATATATGAATAAAGTATTATTATGTGGTAGAACATGTTATGAATGGAAGACTAGAAAGTATGGTGAAGGTAAGAGTTTCGTTACAAATACTCTTGCTATTCAAGAGGGAAAAGACAAGACAGAATTTGTATCTGTCACTGCTTTTGGAAAGACTGCTGAAGTATTATATAAATTCGTCAAGAAAGGTGACATGGTACTTGTAGAAGGAAGTATCCATACTTCAGTATCAGAGAAGGACGGCAAGAAGCAGTACTTCACAAGTGTTATTGTATTACGTGCAGAACTCTTACCTAATGAACGTAAAGAAAAGAAGAAAGACAATGGAGAAGAAGATATCCAATTCTAATATCTACTTCAATGTATGGGATAGGATTCGTGCCTATCCCAATTTTCTTCTTTATATATTTGTTGGTGGACGTGGTACAGGTAAGACATATGGTTCTCTTAAGGAGTTTGCCATAAGGGCACATACCAACAGGAATAGATTCATCTATCTAAGAAGAAGTGAAGTAGAAGTAGAGAACTGCTGCTCTCCTGTTAGCAATCCTTTCAAGGCAATCAATGCTGACTTGGGAACTAATATTCAGTTGAAGGTTATTAAAGATATGGCAGTCATAACAGATAATGAAGATGAAGAAAATCCTGAAATAATCGGTTATGCAGGAGCATTATCAACTTTCGGTAAATTCAGGGGTATGGACTTTTCAGACGTTGAATATATTGTATTTGATGAGTTCATCAATACAAACCCTATGAGCAAGATGAAGAATGAGTTCATGCTATTAATGAATGCGATAGAGACAGTAAACCGTAACAGGGAGTTCAATCCTGATGGAACTGTAGACAACTCAAAATCTGTAAAGGTTATAATGCTATCGAATGCTAACACTCTTGATGATGATATCCTGCGTACTCTTAACATACCTGAAGTTATAAGACAGATGAAAGTCAATGATGAACATGTATATATTGATGAAGAACGTGGAATCTACTATGAAGATTTGAAGAATAAGAACTTTACCGACATGAAGATGAAGACAAGGCTTTATAAACTGACTAAGGGTACATCATTCTATGATATGTCACTAGAGAATGATTTTACAGAAGATTATTTCGGTGACCTAAGAAAAGTCAACTACAATCAGCTTACACCGATATGCAGTTATAAGCATATGTATTTCTATAAGCATAAGTCAAAGGACATTATATTCTGCTGCAGAAGAAAGGCACAGTGCGTTTCCTATGATGAACAGACACTTAAATCTTTCAAACTAGATTATTGGCACTACTTGGAATCATACAGGAGCAGGGGTAATCTTTTCTATCAGGATTACAACCTGAAACTTGACTATATGCATATCATGTAGTATATTATTTATAGGTGGGTAACATAATCAGCCTTCAGAAGAGGTGTTACAGGGTGATTCCCTCATTGCCACCTTAATTTACTAGAAAAGGAGAATCAATATGGATAACAAGAAGGAAAAAGATAACCAGCAGTCAACTGGAACTGAAAAAACAACACCACAAGGAAAAGTGGCTGAAGACAGGGGAGTAGAAGATATCAAAGATAATCCTGCATACATTGCAATGAAAGAAATGCTTGATAATCAGACTGCAGAGTTAGAGAAACTTCAGAAGCAGGTTAAAGACCTGCAGGTAGAGAAAGAAAAGATGGCTTTATCATACGGATTAGAAGACAAGAGACAGGAAGAACTAGACAACGCATGGCTAGGTTTTTCTAGATACTCACATGAAAAATAAGGAGATGATTATTTATGGCTTTATCTGCTAATCAGATTTATACTATTGTCAATGAAGTTGCACAGCAGGCTATGGGTTCAAAGACTATGACAGTTGTCAACAATGCTGGTTTAGTTGCATTAGGTAATACAGTACTTGGAAGTAATGAAACTAAGAATAACTTCATTAATGCTTTGACAGACAGAATCGGTAGAACTATTGTTTCTTTCAGAGCATATCATTCACATTTCCCTGATTTTGAAAGAGATTCTATTGATTGGGGTAATATCCTGCAGAAATTGAAGCTCGCTATGCCTGATGCTGAATCAGATGATTCTTTCAATCTGCAAGACGGTAAATCAGTTGACCAGTATAAGATTAATAAACCTAAGGTCAATCAGTTATTATTTACTAATGAAGCACCATGGCAGACACATATAACAGTACATCTAGATGAACTAGAAAAAGCATTTGTTGATTCTAGTGCAATGGGTGCATTCATTTCAGGTATGTTCGGTGAAGTGCAGAACAGAATTGAACTAGCGATGGAAAATTTATCAATTGATTGTGTAAACAACTTCATGGCTGAATTGATTAAGAGAAAGACGCAGAGACCAACACGAGTTATTAAGCTAGTTACAGATTATAACACTGCAATGGGGCTTACTTCTGATAAAGTATTAAAACCTGAAAATGCTTTGAACAATCCTTCATTCTTGGAATACGTTGTAAGAAGAATAAATACTATTTCTTCTACAATGGAATACATGACTGATGGTATGTATAATGATACTGCGTATGCTGGTGTGGACACACAGAACGGTATCTACTCAAGACATACTCCTAAGTCTGAACAGCGAATGATGCTTTATATTGACTTAGTCAATTCATTAAAAACTAATGTCAATTCTAAAGCCTTCAATATGAAGGAAGTAGCAATTGATATTCCATTTCAGACAGTACCATTCTGGCAGTCACTTAAGACACCTGATGGTATCAACATTCAGCCTGCTTCAGGTGGAAGTCCAATTTCACAGGCTGCAGTAATGGGAATCCTATTTGATAGAGAAGCAATGGGAACTTTCAAGAATAAGTATACTTCATTGACTTCACCAATCAATGCAGCAGGAAAATATTACAATGTATTCTATCATATGATTACAATGTACTATAATGACCTTACAGAAAATGCAGTTGTATTCTTACTTGCTTAGTAGGTGATATTATGGAACTGACTGCATATAGATTCTTCAATAAGAGAAAGAACTCTACTAAGAGACCTGCAGGTGGTTCAGTTAGAAACGTTGTCTTATTAGATGACGTTTCTTTGTATTCGCCTGTATTCGAGTGCAACTATTGGGATTATAACGACAACTATGTTAAATGGGCAGGCAGATACTACTATGTAGTAGATGTAGTCTGCAAGAGACATGACTTGTTTGATGTTCATTGTGAAATTGACCCTTTAGCGACTTGGAAAGATGATATAAAAGGAACGAATGCTTTTGTAACATTCAGCACGAGTGACTATGATATCGGTATTCCTGACTATAGATTATCGAGTGACCCTTTGACTATTGTTAAAACTGCACAGACAGCAGTATTCCCTGGACTAAGTGAAGCCTATGTTGTTACATATATTGGACAGAACTCTTGTCCTTCTGTAGGTATTGGCGATTTTTGGTTGGACGGCTTGCAGAAACATATCATGTCGGATAAGTTTGTTCAGTCAACGAGAAAATGGTATAAAAGTTTCTGTGAAGGACAGAATTCAGACAAGGTAGATTCAAATGTAATTGCATTGCTTGTTGGTAACAATTCTAACTGTATAACTAGTTGTATATACATGCCTAAGTTTTATGGAACTAAAGGACATACTATAGTTCTTGCAGGTGGATATGATACAAGTGCACAAGGATATCTAGCAGAACACAATTACAGTGAAACGTATAAAATAAATATACCATGGGCGTTTCCTATAGGTGATTTTAGAAACAGGGCACAGTTTACCTCAATGGCAGTATACCTGCCTGGTTATGGATTCATTGCATTGAATGCTGACAACTATCAGGGTGAATCTTCAATATCTGTTCAGGCTACTTTGGATTCCTTCACAGGTGAGATTACATACTTAGTTGACGGAAAGGCTAAAGGTACATGCAGTACTGGATATCCTGTTCAGATTGGTACATCACAAAAAGGTAATGTTGTAGGTGCTTTAACAGGTATTACACAGGCAGTAGCTAGTGGATATAGTGGCAATGCAATAGGTGCAATTTCAAGTGGATATAATGCAATACGTTCAGTTATGGGTGTTGACCCTTCATCTGTAGGAAGTATGGGTGGTGCTACTGCTTTCAATGCACATAGAAATATTGTGGTATTAATCATGTCACACAATACTAATGTTGACCCTTCAAGTGTTGGTTCAACTATTGGTAGACCACTCAATGCAGTAAGGAATATAGGAAGTCTAAGTGGTTATGTACAGACTGCTGATGCAGAAGTACAGACAAGTGCACCTGATGAATATAAAACAATAATGAATGATAGTTTGAATGGGGGTATGTTCATTGAATAATGAAGAAATGAGATATAAAGACATGGTTAATAAATATAATCAGGTTAAGCCGACAGATGTTCAGATGAAGGATTCATTATCATATTGGCACTATTATAATGCACTTCTTCATCTTTGCTATTCGATTTTTGAATTCGAGAACCTTCCTGATAATTGGGACAGGGATTATATGCTCAACCAGTTATTCATCAGAGGTGGATTCTGTGTCTGCAGGACAGAACTTGGAGTACTTCCTTTAATGGCTAGTACTTCATACTATAATGTATACAACAAACCGACTAAGTGTCTGATTGCAAATAACGTTCTAGGTTCTTTTCAGAAGACTATCGGTGTGGACTGCGTTTATGTCAATCTTGGTTGGGAGTTTGATTCATTCATCAACCTTAATATGGTGATAAATATGTATGCAGGTAAACTTGCCAATATTGACGGAGCGATATCTACTAACCTTATCAATTCAAGAGTGGCTTTCCTGTTCCTATGCAATGATAACAGTGAAATCAATTCAGCTAAACAGGCCTATGATAAGTTCACTGCTGGTGACCCTGCAATATTCATGAAGACTAAGTCTACAATAAATAAGCCTGACTTATTCTTCAACAATGTCAAGAATACTTATATTGTAGATGAACTGCAGGATTCAAAAGATGATATCTTTAATGAGTTCCTGACATATATTGGTATTAAGAATGCGAATACAGACAAGAAAGAAAGACTAAATCTAGATGAAGTTAACGTTAATAATCAATGCACTAGTTCTCATGTATATTCTTGGTACTACAATGTCAAGAAAGAGATTGACAACGTGAATAAGATGTTCGGACTTGATATCAATGTAAGACTTAACCAGCCTGACCAGAAGAAGGGAGCGAATGAAGATGAATCTAAACAATCTGATGAAACTGTATGATAATGACTTGTTTGATGATATCATTCTACCTGAAGGTATAGACCATGAAACAGTTGTTAATACTATCCTTATGGAAAGTGCATTGAATACTCCTATGTATCCTGAACATGAACTTCTGAAGATGATGATTAATAACTTCTTCAGGAAGTACTATAACAACTTTGACAGATACAATAGAGCACTGCAGGAAGAGTACACTCCTAATGAAAATTATCATAAGACAGATGAAAGAAGAATCAATGATAATGTCAATAAGCATGAATTATTGGACGGCCATCAGGTTAACACTCTAGATGACCATGAAGTACGAGAAGACTATAAGATGGCTTTTGATGCGAATGATTGGAAACGTACTGATAGAATTGATGATAAATTCTACAATATGGACGATTATAAACAGTGGAATAACACTGACACTAAAACTAATAGAGATAGTAATATCAATACAGTGTCTCATGGATTGACAGGTGTATACAGTAATCAGAAACTTATTGAAGAAGAACTTAAACTAAGAACTAAATATAATGTATATGATTATATTTCTGATTTATTTTATGAAGAATTTATGATAAAATGTATGTAAGGAGTGATAATATGAGTTTTATATATGATTTTCCACATACAAAAAAATATGATGATGATTTAGGATTCCTTATTGAATATTATAAGGAAGTTAAAGAAGCCTATGATGGAACATGGGCAAGGATAAATGAACTAGCAGATTATCTAGAAACACATCTTCCTGAATTGGCAAGTGAATATCTTGATGTTGCATTAAAAGAAGGAAGGATTGCCGTTAATCTAAGATATAATGCAGATGATACTTCATTGACATTTAGTTATACATCTAAGTAGGAGGTGAGATAATGGGAACTTATGATTTTGATAGATTTAAGGATAATTCTAATACGTACCTATGTAAGGATACACAGGGGAGACAGAACTTGGAAGACTATAAACCTATAGTCGATAAGAAACTGCATGACTTGAAAGAATCACTTAAGAATAGATATGTTCTAATCGGTGATAGTTATCTTGATGGGTATACACCACAAGGACACGTAAATGACTTTGGTGGTAAACTAAAGACAATGCTTAAATGTGCAGATGAAGATTGGTTTCAGAAGTCTAAAGGTGGAACAGGGTTTGTTGCTTCTAGTGACGGAAAAACATTTATGACATTGATTAATGATATCTACCCTACTGTAAGTCACCCTGAAACGATTACTCATGTTATCTTTGCAGGTGGCTGGAATGACAGTGGCTATACATCAGAGAATCTGCAGAGTGCTATTGAAAGTACATATGCTATTGTTATGCAGAAATTCCCTAATGCTACTATGTATACTGCTAATGTGGCTAGTTCATTCGATAATGCAGAGAAATTATGGTATCTACATGATCATGTAGAGCATGCATATTCTTATTCAGCAATCAATAATGAACACTGTGTACACTTAGGATATATCGGAAACAACCTACATGAAAGAGGTATGCTTGCACGTGACGGAGTTCACCCTACCGATTGGGGGCAGGGGATTATTGCTATTTCAATATTCTATGCTTTGAATGGTGGAGAATATGTACCTGTAGGTAGATTCCGTGGGTTTGAATCTAAATATCAAGAAGGTCCACATAATAGTACTGTTGCAGGATATGAAATGTTTTCAAAAGATACTGTTTGTTTAACTATTAAAAATGTATATTTCCATAATCAGGTGACTATTTCAAACGAACAGGAGTGGGTTGTTGGTAGAATTTCAGACTGTTCTTATGTAAGAAGTGGTTATGATACAATGTGTTCAATGCAGGCAGGGGCAATCATCTCCTATGATGGTGGTAATAAATTCATCAATGCTCCTGTTACTGTCGGTATTTTGCAAAATAACCTATTCTTTATTAAAATTCATGCAGTTAACAGGGAAGGAACTAACTATGAGACACTTAATAATGTGGCTTATATAAACTTCAGTTATGCTACTCTTAGAGTACCAATAAGTTATATTTAAGGAGAAATTATTATGCAAGAAGTAGAAACATTAATTACAACAGTAGGTTTTCCGATTGCCATGTGTTTATTATTCGCATGGTACATCTATAAACGTGATGAAAAGGACAGTGCTAAGGATTCTGAACACAAGGAAGAAGTGAACAAGTTATCTGAAGCAATCACTAATAATACAGTTGTTATGGAAAAACTATTAAAGGTACTATCATTGAAAGAGGGTGTTGACATTGATGAAAGTAAATGATTTCGTAACTAAGGCTTTAGCATATGAACAGAGACCTACATTATATAAGTTAGGTACATACATGAATAAAAAGAACGGTAAATACATCTTATGTGACTGTTCAGGACTTATCAAGGGTATCTTATGGGGATATCCTGATAAAGGTAAATATTGTTCAAATGGTGTTCCTGATGCTAATGCTAATACTATGATTAGTAAGTACTGTACAGGTGTTACATCTGATATGTCTAAGTTAAGAAAAGGAATGGTAGTGTGGATGAGTGGACATATCGGTATCTACTGTGGTGATGGGGTGGTAGTCGAATCCTCACCACGTTGGGAAAACGGTATTCAGCGTACTTATCCTAAAGGTTGCCCTGTAGCAAATAAACATAAACTAAACACACGTAAGTGGTCAAAATGTGGATATCTAAAGTGGATTGACTATACATCTAATTCAGACCTAACTAAGGTGGCAAAAGATGTTATCAATGGAAAATACGGAAATGGAAAAGAACGTATTGACAATTTAACAAAAGCAGGGTACAATTATAAAGAGGTACAAAAGATTGTTAATTCGTTGTTAAAGTAATTTCGTTTAATCCGCTCATATTCTTATACATTATTGGCTTCCTTTCTAAATATAAAGTACCTCAAGGCTCCCTTAATTGGGGGCTTTTAGTTTGCCCTGATGTAAAAAGTAAATGAGGGGTGTTATAGGATTACAA
>OIWQ01003749.1_pt1 | contig 13249 bp, 7 predicted proteins | sample 1587571 | NCBI WGS metagenome assembly OIWQ01 (sample SAMEA3888910, study PRJEB22519) | human gut metagenome | biome: human gut; feature: human-associated habitat; material: faeces | place: Denmark | collected 2010 | reverse complement strand
GACGATGTCTTCAAAAGGAAAAGCGACTATTTTTAATAGTTCCGGACTGGATAATGAGTTCAGAAATTATTGGATCACCCCGTATTCCGACGGTAGTTCGTTCGTATTGAAGAAATATACCGGAGTAAATTATATTCCGATGTTTAAAATTTCCGAATTGTATCTGATAGCTGCCGAATGTGCTCAAGGGAAGGCTGCCTATGATTATCTCAATAAATTGAGAAATCACCGGGGATTAAGCAGTATTGCGCCGACCGATGATTTAGCCGGTTATATCTTTCAGGAATATCGCCGGGAATTTATAGGTGAGGGACAAATGTTCTTCTATTATAAACGGAAAGCAATGGAAACTATCGGGGCTGAAAATAATATCGCTCATCAAGATGTGAATGCGGTGTATAATTTGCCTATTCCGACAGTAGAAATCGATTTTGGGAATATTAAAAATTAAGCGTTATGAAAAAGATATTTTTTCTTCTTGCTTCAGTGATCCTGTTAGCATGTAGTGAGAATGAACGGATGGTATACGATGAGCATATGCACGATATCTATTATTCCATTGTGACAGATACCCGGGATAGTCTGTATGTTTCCTTGCTGATGGCCGATCAGATTCTGGAGACGACCGTAGATGTGAAGATGTTGGGAAATGTATTGACCAAGCCGCAGAAATTTAAAGTCGAGGTGGTCGGGGAGAGAACGGATGCCAAAGAAGGTATACATTATGAAAAACTTCCTGAATTCTATGAGTTCCCGGCCGGAGAATTTATTTATAAAATGCCTGTGCGGTTGATTAAGGGGGATGCGGCTATTAAACAGAAACCGGTGACTCTTACGTTGAGGCTGGTTGCTACCGGTGATCTGGGTGTGGCCTATGCCGATAAGTCCGAGATTCGTCTGCTCATTGCCGATATGTTGAAAAAGCCTGAGGGAGAAGGCTATTATGGAGATATGACTGCGTTTAAGAAATTATTCGGCGAATATTCCCAAAAAAAGCATATGATGATCATCGAAATGACCGGACATGATTTTTGGGAAGATACCTATGGTAGTGGAAACGGTAATTATGGCATTTATTACGAGGAAGATTATTACACTCCCTATGCCAGAAAACTGTATAAGATCATTACCGGGAGTGAAATCAGGGATGAAACCGGTAAAGTGATGCAAGGATGGAATGTACCTTAGTCTATGGGTTGTTAATTAAAAAAGAAGATAGCTATGAAAAAATTGAAATATATAGGAATATTATTTTTGTTGATCCTGTTCTCTTGTGTGGATGATGAATCCAGATACGGAGATATCGATATCGATGAGATTAAAATTGAGGGGATCAAAGATTATCAGGAGATCGAAGTGGGAGGGAAATTGACCATCGCTCCGGTAGTGACGACAAAATTCGGCGAAAACTCGGATCTTTCCTATGTGTGGTATAAATACAATGAAGAACAGTCTGTCGCCGATACCTTGTCTTTTGAAAAAAATCTGGATGTGGTGATCTCAGATGTTTTACCGGGGGTGAAAACTACTTTAAAATTTAAAGTGACCGACAATAAAACCGGTGTTTATGTGATCGAAGAATCCAGTTTTACCACTATCGGTAAATATTCAGGAGGCACCCTGATGTTATGTAAAACCAGTGGAGAGTATGATCTGGTGATGTTAAAGAAAGACGGTACCACCCTATACGAAAAGATCTATACTCAAATCAATGAGGGAGAGAAACTCAGTGAGCAGTCCCGAAAAATCATCCTGATCAAACCTTATGCCCGTAACCCGAGACCTTATAAGGCAGTCGTCGTTACTGCAAAAAATAATACGGGAGGCGTATATCTCGATCCCGATTTGTTTGTGCGGAAGGCTTATATGAAAGAGAAATTCTTTTCGGGTGAAGACATGACCGGAGACATCGGGATCGACGGTTATTGTACGGACCAGGGGAGTGATTATCTGGTGGTGAATGGGAAAGTACACGGGCGGGCCTATGGTTTTGAGGAAACAGCCGTATGGAATCCGGAAATTGTATTTTTGTCGGCTCCTCAGGATTATTCGGCAGCATCTTATGTCGCACAGCCGACAGGCTATCCGTTTTATGCCGCTCCCTTATTTTATGATAACCTGCACGGGCGTTTTATGATCAACCAAAGCGGTGGGTATTTTAGTTTTATCGGTGGGGCGAATTCCGATTTTTCGAAATTTGATCCCAAAGCAATGGGAGAAGGGGTAGAATTGGTACTTTCAGGGAGTATGAATTCGACTCTGAATGAAGTATGGGCGTTGATGAGAGATAAAAATAAGAATGAATATTTTTTGATTACCTATAAATTTGTTTTTAATGACGACTGGACGTATGATTTTATCTCTCTGTCAAAGCAGGTATTAACGGGAGCAGCCTATCCCGGATTATACAACGCTACGGCGATGATACCCGGAAACAAGGCAGAGGTAGACAATTACATGCCTTGGAATATGGATTCGAAAGGAATTTCGGATATCTTTTTCTATGTCAGCGAGGATAAAGTTTATGCTTTTAATGTGAAAACGGCTTCGGAGGGAGTGATTATCGACGGTACAAAAGAGCATTATGTGATCGATGGGGTAGATTGTACGGAAGTAGCTGCTCCGACGACAGAGAATCCGAATGCTACCATGATACAGTTGACAGTAGCCATTAAAGACGGGAATATTCCGGCTCCGAATGGGGGAATTGCTGTTTATAAATTGAATAATATCGGTGGACTTGCAGCACAAAAACTTTATACCAAAGCAGGATTTTGTGATGAGGTCGTAGCGACAGTGGAAAAACAAGATTAATAGATATGAGAGTGATGAAAATAATAAGTTTAACCATTGGAATGGCATGCCTGTTAGGGGCATGCCATTCCAACCGCATGCGGATTGAAGGAGAGATCGGAGATATAAAGGAAAATAAGATCTATCTCGGGGAAATAACGAATACCTATTATGGGTTGTTCGATCCGATCGATTCGGCTGAAATTGAAGAGGGTAAATTTACTTTTACGGTAGATTGTGCGAAAAAACAAATGCTCTTTCTGGGATTCAGGCCCGGACAAGGAGGAATGGTATTTGCCGAGGCCGGTAATCTGAAGGTAAAACCTGCAACTGTTAAGAAGGGAGGAGTGGTATGGGAAGTTTCCGGGTCTGCCTTAAATGATAAGTATCGGGATTTTATGAAAGCCTGTGCCGTTGTCAGAAACGATCGGTTGCTGGATTCGTTGGATGCCTTGTTTTTTGCTGCCCGCGACCGGGAGGACCGGGAGGAAATGGCCCGGATCAAAGAGGAGTCTATGCCTTATTATGAGCAGGCACAGATGGCCGAAGATCAGTTGGTGAGACAAACGGTTGACGGAAATATGGAGAATCCGTTCGGAATTTATTTGTACTACAGTAAATTATTCGGACGGAAAGATTTCTCTACTAAAGAAAATATCGGTGCGGAAAGGGAATACCAGAAAAATTTTGGACCGGAAGCTCAGCAGACTCCTTATATCGCTTTGATGAACGCTCAGCTCGACCGTTATGCAGGATGTGCTATCGGTGCTGTCGCCCCGGAGATTACCGGCCGGGATACGCTGGGTAATCCGATCAAATTAAGTGATTTCAGAGGTAAATATGTTATTGTGGATTTTTGGGATTCTTATTGTCATTGGTGTCGCGAAGAAACACCGTGGCTGAGAAAAGCATTGGAAGCTTTTAAGGGAAAAAATTTTACCATTTTAGGCGTATCGGATGACCGGAAGAAAGAATTGTGGCTGGCAGCTATCAAAGAAGATCATAGTAACTGGGATCATTTGTTATTGCCTCCAAAAACGGATATTTTTACGACTTATTGCATCAAGGGAATCCCTCACATTATTTTAGTGGGGCCGGACGGGAAAATACTGGCAAAGGAAATGCGGCATGAAGAATTGACCGACGTGCCGGCTAATTTTATAAAGTGAACAGATAGGAGTTTATAGACCGATTTAATTCCCCCTTTTTCCAATGCTCCGTTTTTTCATATTTATAGTAGGTTTATTTTTTCTTTCTATTCCGATTCCAGGTTTTGTGCCATCGGACCGGTCCAGGCGAACCGGTCCGTTAAGGCTTTCCTTCACTGACCGGCGGAACTCCTCGCAGGCTCGTCAGACACCACCGGTCGAGCGTTCGGAAATCCTAACCGGACCCTCGTTCCCGCTCCAATGGTCCCCGAACACGAACACCGAAGACGAATAAGTAACGACAGAATAATTCTAGGTTTTTCTGTTAAAGCCGGAAAATTTCGATAACCCTTTTCTTTTATAGGATATCTCCCGTAGAAAATACCTATTTTTGTTTAGAGAATAAATAAAAAAGCGGAGACATGTTTTATAAGCAAAACGGAATTGTTGCCGGAATATTGTTGTTGATCTTATTTGCCGGAGCTATCGGCTTAGTCAGTGTACAGATGGACAAGACGGTGAATCGGATGCATTATTCAGTGGTGGAAGAGATGGGGGAGTACCGGACGGAACTGATCCGGCAGGATTTCCAAAAGACGGCAGAGCTGGTTGAAAGTATGCAGGATTATTTGGCGACACGGGGCTATCAGAAGGAACAATTCGAAGAGTTGATTGCCTTATTGATCCGACAGGATAATAAGGTGAGCCGAATTTGGTTCGAAACGGAAGGGAAAAGAACGATTTGTACCGATTCCGGTATACGGGAAAGTGAAGCCGGACCTTCAAAGGAAAGAAATGGAGGGTTGTATGCCGAAGATTCCACTTATTACTGGACGTTATACGGGCGGCAGGGGGAGGTGGCATTGGGGATCGATATCGCTTTGGATCATTTACATGCTTATTTTTCAAACTTATTACCTGCGGGGAAGAACTATGCTTATATCCTGAACGACTCCGGGGTAATTGTCGCCCATCCCGAAGAAAAATGGCTGGGGATGCGGCTCCTCGATTCGCTTGAAAGAAGAAGGGTAAAACAGGTCGTCGGGGAGAATAAACGGATCCATGTTACCGGTTTTTCGCAGTTTTTACTCTTGCCTGTCGATAAGATTTATTATCCGCTCACGGTGGGGACAGAGAAATGTACGGTCGTCATTAACGTGGTGCAATTGGATAATCAGGAAGCTATGGCCGATTTCCATCGGTATGCTTTGTGGATAGTCGTGTTTACAGTCGTGATTTTTATTGTTTTGCTTGCTTATTCCCAACGGCGGTGGCGGAAAGAATACGATTTACGGCAAAAGGCCGAACAGGAAGCCATCCGGCTGAATTTGCAACAATTGAAAAATCAACTCAATCCTCATTTTTTATTCAATGCTTTGAATTCTTTGAGTGCCTTGATCACTACCGACCCCGGAGTAGCCCGGAAATTTATATTGGAAATGTCGAAAGTGTATCGTTATGTGCTGGAAAAACGGAAAGAAAACCTGAGTAAATTAGAAGAAGAGGTTGAATTTATCCGCCACTATTATTTTCTCCAAAAAATACGTTTCGGGGAACAATTGAATCTGCACCTGGCCGATAATTTGACAACGGTAAACGGGAGGATTCCGGCGATGAGTCTGCAATTGATTTTCGAAAATGCACTTAAGTACAATGAAATTACTCATAGATATCCTTTGGATATCGATATTTATGCGGAAGTTGGAGCGGTGATTGTAGAAAATTCCTATCATCCCCGGACCGATATGCCGGAGGCATCTTTCGGAGTCGGCATGGAGAGTATTCAGGAAATTTATCGTTATTATGCTGACGTTCAGCCGGAATATGAGATAAAGGAAGGGAAATTTATCTGCCGCTTACCTTTGGTTGAATAATTCACTCCTTTTTTATCGTGTTTCATACTTTTATTCGGGGGATTCATTCTGGTTTTTTTTCATTTTATAAAAAATCCCGATAATATTGTAAACTGCATAAATATCGATGAATATTGAATAAACTATATGATGAAAACCAGAACAAATTTAATTGTAGCGTTATTCGCACTCTGTTTTACCGGAACAGTCTCCGATGCTTATGCCTGGGGATGGCATAAAAGAAAATCCGTAAAAAATGATTCGGTCGTAACTTCTGAAAGTAAATACGATGAGTTGGTGAAGAAGGCAAAGACGCGGGAAGGTATGTTTCGTATTCATCAGGTAGAGAAGGATTGGTATTTCGAGATCGACGATTCGTTGATGAACCGTGATCTCCTGATTGTCAATAAAGTTTCCGGTGTACCTTATCAATTGAACGATGCCGGTTTAAATAAAGGGATGGCTTACGAAGATAAGCTGATCCGTTTTCATAAAGATACAGTGCTTAATAAAGTGTGGGTGACAACGTGGAATCCCCGTGTCAGTGTGCCCGAGGGGGATGCTATAGCCCTTTCGGTGAAGGACAACTATCGTGAAGCTGTGATCGAACAGTTTCCGATAGAAGCCTTCAAGCCCGATTCTTCTGCCGTCTTGATCAAGGTGAATAAAGTTTTCGACGGAAGTGAGAAGAGCTTTAACGATTTATACAATAGTATTTCTTTGGGAGCTTCTGTGAAAAAAGAATTGTCCCGGATCGGAGGTATGAAAGCTTTTCCTCAGAATATTGTAGTAAAAGCTTTTCTGACAACCCAGATTACGGAAGGTACCGAGTCGGTACCCTTGACAGTCGAAACGACAACGAATATCGTATTGTTGCCGAAGGTGCCGATGACTCCGCGTTTTGCAGACCGGAGAGTCGGATTTTTTACGACTCCTCACATTTATTTCAATGACAAACAACAGGCGGTGGAAACCCGTGATTTTGTACATCGCTGGCGGCTGGAACCGAAACCGGAGGATATAGAGAAATACAAACGGGGCGAGTTGGTAGAACCGGCCAAACCGATTGTATTTTATATCGACCCGGCAACTCCCGCTCAATGGAGGGAGGAGATTAAAGCCGGTGTTTTTGATTGGCAGGAAGCTTTTGAAGCTGCCGGTTTTAAAAATGCGGTTGTAGCGAAGGATGCTCCGACCGATGATCCTGATTTCGATATCGACGATGCGCGTTATTCGGTGATTACTTATGCGGCCTCGCAGCAAGCGAATGCCATGGGACCTTCTGTGGTCGACCCCCGTTCGGGAGAGATTATCGAAGCCGATGTCGTTTGGTGGCATAATGTGATGACGATGTTACATACCTGGATGCGGGTACAGACCGGGCCTATCGATCCCCGGGCCAGAGCGAATACTTTCGACGATGCTTATATGGCGAGTGCTATCCGTTTTGTATCTTCCCATGAAGTGGGACATACGTTCGGATTGAAACATAATATGGGAGCTTCTTCGTCTTTTCCGGTAGATTCGTTGCGCTCGAAGACCTTCACAGCAAGGATGGGCGGGACGGCTAGTTCGATCATGGATTATGCCCGTTTTAATTACGTGGCCCAACCCGAAGATGAGGTAGAACGAATTACGCCGGTGATCGGGGTATATGATAAATTTGCGATAAATTGGGCTTATCGTTGGCTGGATGTAAAGGATCCGCACGAAGAATTACCTGTACTCAATCAATGGATTACGAAACATTCCGGAGACAGGATGTATTGGTACGGCGAACAACAGGACCCTAAAGATCCGATCGATCCCCGTTCTCAGGATGAGGACCTCGGTGACGATGTGATCAAGGCTAATCGCTACGGTATACAAAATCTGAAACGGATTGTGCCGAATATTGTAGCATGGACCGAAGCAGAAGGACGAGGTTATCTGGAAGCGGGAAAATTATTGATGGCAGTGATCAATCAATGGAAAATGTATGCCGGACATGTAACTGCGAATGTCGGAGGTTTCTATATCAACAATCCGGTGATGGGAGATGATCTGGAACGCTATGTACCGGTAGAGAAAGAACGGCAGAAAGAAGCGGTGAAATATTTATCCGAAGAAGTATTTACCGTTCCTGAATGGTTGTTTGCTGCCGATGTCTGGAAGAAGAGTTTTCCCGTTCGTATTTCCCCCCAGGAAGTAGAATATTCACCTTATAATACTGCCCGGGAATTACAGTATGCCTGTTTTTATGATTTATTGAAAGACGATCGGCTGATGCGGATGTACGAGGCCGAAGCGATGAAGGGAAAGAAAAATGTGTATACACCCGAAGAAATGTTTGCCGATTTATACCAGGTGGTTTTCAAGGGATCCTTACAGGGACGTAATTTGTCTTTGTATGAAAGGATGACCCAAAAGAATTTTATCGATGCTATCATTGTCAGTTCCAATAAAGCGGTGGAAAAAACGACCAAAAAAGCTTTGCATACCGGTTATTGTTGTGGTTTTGCAGCCCGGGAAGCTGCTTTCACGCTCCCCGAACAGCCTGAAACCCGGCTTAGCAATATGCAATATTCTTCTATGGGACGGGTTTCCGAGGCTGTATCGGTGAAGAGAGGAGTTATGTTACAGGTATTAAAATTGGCAGAAAGAAACCGGAATGCAGGAAATGCGGAAACCCGGCAACATTATGAAGATTTGGTTGTGCGGATTAAAGAGGCTTTGAATATAAGATAACATACAAACCTAAATAATAAATATAAATGCGTAAACTATTGATCTTAATAACATTGTGCCTGCCTGTGGTGGTGTGGGCACAGGATATGCGGAAGATTACCGGGCGAGTGCTCGAGGCTGCGAGCGGTGAACCTCTCCCCGGTGCTACGGTTTTTATCGATCCGGATGCTCCTGAAGCTAAAGAATATAATCCTGCGGGGACAGTGACGGATGTAAGCGGAAAATTCGAATTGACCTTGCCTGCTTCGATTCGTTATGTGGTGGTGAGTTTTATCGGATACGAGGCTTTAAAAGCGGATATATCGGGAAAGACCGAATTTACTTTCCGCCTGAAGGAAGAAGTGAGTCAGTTGGATGAAGTGGTCGTTACGGGATATCAGCAGATAGAAAAGCGGAAAGTTACTTCGGCTATTACTACTGTACAGGCAGACGATATTAAAAGTATCGGAGTGGCCAGTATCGATCAGATGCTGGAAGGACAGGTGGCCGGTTTGATGTCGACACCGACGAACGGTGCGCCCGGAGCTCCCGCTAAAATGCGGATCCGGAGTACGGTTTCTCTGTCGGGGAGTACCGATCCGTTGTGGGTACTCGACGGTATGATCCTGGAAGGAAACGATATACCCAAGGATTTTGGAGATAAGGATAATATCGATGAACTGCAGAATACTTCGATCGGCGGGGTCAATCCCGCAGATATCGAGAGCATCACTATATTGAAAGATGCGGCAGCTACAGCTATTTATGGAGCTAAGGCCGCTAACGGGGTGATTGTGATTACGACGAAAAAGGGCCGGCAGGGAAAACTACGGGTGAATTTTTCCGGTGGGGTATTCTATACATTGAAACCTGATTTGGGCAAACTGAATCTGATGAATTCGTCTGAGAAAGTGGACTTCGAGTTGGGATTGGCTTCCCGTTCCGATCTGGATTACCGGAGCGACTATGGTGAAGTGTCCCGTCTGCTGTCAAAATACGGGCAATTGGATGCTTTGAGGGAAAATGGGTTCAACGGTATTTCTTCCGAGGCACAGGGGGCTATCGATGCTTTGCGCGGACAAACTACCGATTGGGGGGATGTGATCTACCGGAATGCAGTCAACCAACAGTATAACCTGAGCATTTCAGGAGGATCGGATAAGGCGACTTATTATTTTTCTGGCGGATATTACAATGAGCAGGGGACGACCCGTAAAACCGGTTTCGAACGCTACAACCTGACTTTGAAAACCGATTTCGATCTGGCTAAAAACCTGAAGGCCGGCGTTTCTCTTTTTTTGAACGACAGTAAGAAAAACGGTTACCTGACGGATGGGGATGCTTTTATCAATCCCGCCAATTATTCACGTAATGCCAATCCTTACTTGCAGCTGACCGATGAAAAAGGAGATTATATTTATGACCCTGATATCGAAGGATATAGTGGCCGTTATGTGAAATTCAATTACCTGGAAGAGGTGGACAATACGGATTATACGCTGAAAAATCGCTCTATAAAGCCTTTGTTTACTTTAGATTACAGGCTGACCGACTGGCTAAAACTACAAACTCAGTTTTCTATGCAGCTGGATCATTCTGCGACAGAAAAGGTGGCGGCTAAAGAAACTTATTATGTTCGTAAATATCGCGAAAAAACAAGAGGGAACGATGGTAGTTATTTTTTGCCCGACGGAGGAATTATACAGAATTCTACCAAAGATATGAATCAATATCATTGGAAATTGCAAGGTGAGTTCAATCAGGTGTTCGGAGAAGTACATGCTGTCAATTATATGGCCGGTATAGAATTACGTCGCAGCAAGGTGACAGACCTGATGACCCGTGGATTCGGTTATGATCCGAATTCGTTGACTACGAAGCCTTTGGTATTTCCTGAAGGAAGTACCCAGATAGATAATGCCGAATTTAAACAGTATAGTAAATCGTTCACGGAGGACCGTTTCCTTTCTGTCTACATGACCGGTTCGTATACTTATAATAACCGTTACACTTTCTTCGGAAGTTTACGGTATGACGGTTCCAATATGTTCGGAGTAGACCGGAAGTACAAATACTTGCCTTTATGGGCTGTTTCCGGTGCCTGGAATATCAACCGGGAGGCATTTTTGAGCGATGCCGACTGGTTGTCCGATCTGAAACTGAGAGCTTCCTATGGGGTCCAGGGAAATGTCGATAAAGATACCTCTCCATTGGTTGTCGGGGAATGGGACAATACCCAGGTTTTACCGGACAATTCCGAGTCCAATATTATCGTATCGTCTCCCCCTAACCAATATTTGCGTTGGGAAAAAACCACCAACTGGAACGGGGGACTCGATGTGGCGGTGCTCGGTAACCGGATCGCGTTTACAGCCGATGTTTACAGACGGGTGAGTGATGATTTGATCGGTATGAGGAGCTTGCCGGGAGAGAACGGTTTCGATTATTCGACCATGAACTGGGCGAAATTGACCAACCGGGGATACGAATTATCTCTGTCTACAGTAAATGTGAAAACAAAGGATTTCCGGTGGGTGATGGATTTTAATCTGGCGCATAATAAGAGTAAGATCAATCGGCTCAATGTCAGGGATAATTCCTATGAACCTTCACGCGAAGGCTATTCTGTCGGTGCTGTATTTTCGCTGAAGACCGCAGGGCTGGATGAAAATGGATTGCAGATGTTTTATAATAAACAGGGGGAAAAGGTTTCTTTCAATGACTTTTTCGGTCTGGAATACGGTTATATGATGGGAGGCCTGATTCCTTTCCTGAAAAGTAACCTGAGTGCAGAAGAATATCGTAATTTATTTACCTACGAAGGTACGACCGAACCGAAATTTACCGGTGGCTGGATCAATCGGTTTTATTACAAGAATTTCGATTTGACCGTATCGGCTTCTTTTGTGTTGGATCAGACCGTGCAGGAACAACCTTTCTATAATCCGGTACAGACTTCACCGGGACAGAATTATTCCCGCCGGATGTCACAGATTTGGTCTCCGGATAATACCTCCGGTAAATATCCCCGTATCATGGGTACTTATACCGAAGGGGAGGAGAATTGGGCTTATCAGTGGCTCGGTATGCTCGATCCCGGTAATTCTTACCGGAAATACGACTACTGGTTCAAGAAGATGAGTTATATGCGCATCAATAGTATACGTTTAGGATATACTTTTCCCGAGCGGCTTTTAGGACATATCGGTTTTTCCTCTGCACGCATCAGCTTTGAAGCCCGTAATCCTTTTGTGTTCGGTAGTAGCTATAAAGGTTATTTCGATCCGGAAACCTATGGGAATATTTATACCCAGCCGTTGGCGAAGACCTTTTCTTGTGGAATCGATTTGACATTTTAACTCTAAATATAAAAATATGAAACGAATATATATCCTATTGATCGCTGTCTTTTCACTGGGAATGGGAGGATGTAATTATGTCGATGTCGATCCTGTCGGAAAGGTGATTCCGGATGAAGTTTCGGAATATCGGGCCCTTCTGACTACGGCTTATAGTACCTATCCCCAATACCGCCGCTATCTGATGGTACGTTCCGATGAAGTATTTCCGGATTTGTATGGGTTGTCTTACGATAATTACATTGACTTGGCCACTTTGAACGATGAGAATCCGGATCCTTTAACCGAGACTTATCCCTGGACGGCTATGTATAATATGATTTTTTATGCCAATACGGTTATCGAAGGAGTGATGGAGGCCAGGGCGGATGTCACGACGGATTCCCGCGAGCAATTGCTGGCTGAAGCCTATTGTCTCCGGGCTTTTGTTCACTTCGATTTAATCAATCTGTATGCCAAATGGTATGATCTGGCTACTGCGGCAACAGATAAAGCCGTTCCGCTTTCTTTAAAGATCGATATCGGACAGTCGTTTATACCTACTACTGTGGAAAAGGTATATGAACAGGTGTTCGCCGATTTACAGGAAGCGGAGAAATATATGCAGGTGGAGCAACAGACGGGTGCTTATCTGTACCGGTTTTCGAAGAAAGCGCTGAAAGCCTTCCAGGCCAGGGTATATCTTTATCATCAGGATTGGAAACAGGCTCAGGAGACAGCCGAAAGTCTGCTGGCGGCTTGTCCGCTGGAGGATCTGACGACTACCGAAGCCCAACCTTGGACTTATACGTCGAAAGAAGCGATACTTGCTTTGGAAACGGTATCCAGTACCGTAATGAAAGAAGATATGTACGTATTGGATAATATCAGCGGAAAATTTAACCAGATAAAAGAGGGAGATAAATATGTAGATGCCCGGCTGGGAAATTATTTGGTCGATAAATACGGAACCTGGTATTGTAATAAAGGAGGGAATAAGAATGAGAAGGTCACTTTCCGGAGTGCAGAGCTTTGGCTGATTGCTGCCGAAGCTGCTGCTCACCGCGAAGGACAACTGCCGGCAGCCAAAGAATATCTGTTGACCTTGCTTCAGAAGCGTCTGGCTGAAAGTTATTATAACGAACGGAAAGCAGAGATCGAAACCATGAATCAGGAACAATTGTTGGCCGATATCATGGAGGAAAGGGTCCGGGAACTGGTATTCGAAGGACATCGCTGGTTCGATCTTCGTAGAACGACCCGCCCGGAGGTTATAAAAAACTATATGGATGCCGATTGGAATTCGCTTACGGTTACGATCCGGCAGGACGATCCCAAGTATATTATTCCTTATCCGAAAGAAGCGATTCAGAATAATCCGGAATTGAATAATTAGGGTTGAAACGGTAAC
>OIWQ01003747.1_pt1 | contig 13250 bp, 7 predicted proteins | sample 1587571 | NCBI WGS metagenome assembly OIWQ01 (sample SAMEA3888910, study PRJEB22519) | human gut metagenome | biome: human gut; feature: human-associated habitat; material: faeces | place: Denmark | collected 2010 | reverse complement strand
GCAGACTTGGCAGCTTTACGCAATTCTTCTTCAGGAATACCGATAGCAGCTTTCAGAGCACCACCAAACTTGTTGATTGTTTCAACTTCTTCTTCAGGAACTGAAGATGATCCGTGAAGTACGATAGGGAATCCCGGAAGTTTTTCCATTACAGCATCCAATACTTCGAAAGCCAATGGAGGAGGAACCATACGACCGGTAGCCGGATCGATGTGGCACTGTTCCGGAGTAAACTTATAAGCACCGTGAGAAGTACCGATAGAGATAGCCAATGAGTCACAACCTGTACGAGTAGCGAAATCGATTACTTCTTCAGGGTCAGTGTATGTGTGGTGGTCAGAAGAAACTTCATCTTCTACACCTGCCAATACACCAAGTTCACCTTCAACTGTTACGTCGAACTGATGAGCGTATTCAACCACCTTCTTAGTCAAAGCAACATTTTCTTCGTAAGGAAGATGAGAACCGTCGATCATAACTGAAGAGAAACCTGAATCGATGCAAGATTTGCAAGTTTCAAAAGTATCTCCGTGGTCAAGGTGAAGAACGATTTCAGGATGTGCGCAACCTAATTCTTTTGCGTACTCTACAGCACCCTGAGCCATGTAACGCAACAAAGTAGCGTTAGCATACTGACGAGCACCTTTAGAAACCTGAAGAATCACCGGAGATTTTGTTTCTACTGCAGCCTTGATGATAGCCTGCATCTGTTCCATATTGTTGAAGTTGAATGCTGGGATAGCGTATCCACCCTTAATAGCCTTAGCAAACATGTCTCTTGTGTTTACCAATCCTAAGTCTTTGTAATTAACCATTTTGTTTAAAGTTTATTGTTAGTGAATTAAAATTCTACGCAAAAGTAAGCATTATCCACCGAATAACGAGCATCGGAAAGAAAAATATAATAGAAAAAGGTTTAAATCGATCAGCAAATATTCATCCGTAAGCGGGTCTGACATTAGATTGTAATGTCCACCTAGCAAATAAACGGCTGAAAGGTTCTATCCCAAAACAGGTATTATACCATAAAAAGCACAAGACATTCTTTTCGTGCCAATCATATAATTCATAGAAATAGCATAATTCACAGAAGTTTTTTCAGCAAAGTTTTTTCTATTCCGGAGAAATGTGCTATCTTTGCGCTCTGAAAATGACCATTACACTATTTCTTACCAAAATAGTAACAGAATATAAATTAAAAAAACAGATACTGAAATGAAAAAAGGCCTTCATCCAGAATCATACCGTCCGGTAGTATTCAAAGATATGTCAAATGGTGATATGTTTTTGTCTAAATCAACTGTAGCAACTAAAGAAACCATCGAATTCGAAGGTGAAACTTATCCGTTGCTGAAGATTGAAATCTCTAACACTTCTCACCCGTTCTATACAGGTAAATCTACATTGGTAGATACTGCAGGTCGCGTTGATAAGTTCATGAGCCGTTACGGTGACCGTAAGAAGAAATAATTCAATCTTTCGTTAAGATGAAAAAAGAGGAGATTTCCGGTTGGAAATTTCCTCTTTTTCGTTTCATAGATAAACTAAAGGACCGCACCATTCTTCACAGAGTAGTGCGGTCCGTATATTAACTGGCTAAGGGGAACTATTACCAGGTAATATAAAAATGGTATAGTTAAGGGAATATACCATACCATTATATTGTCTGATCTCCTGAAAAATGATGGTTTATTAAATAGTACTATTCAGGAGAAATACTTCCTATTATATATAATAATATTCAGCAGGCAAAAAAGACGGTCCTGCTGACCCGTTGCACTACATATTACAGTCCACGAGGGATGAGATACAGTGGGCGCATTAACGCTCCACACGGGGGACAGAACCGTATATCTAAGGAAGCCACGAGCATATTCCCACATGCTCGTAGCTTAAATTCGAGAATTAAATTCTCATATCGCATTCCGCGACTGTAATACTAGTGCGGTGCAAAAGTGGGAATAATCTCTGATAAAATCAACAGAAAAGGCATTTTTTATCTATAAACAATCATTTTCCTTTAATGTTGATACTAATTTCACATTTCTAATATACCCGTCTCTACTGAACATAGTCAAGTATCAAATTGTTTACTTCCCAAACAATGAACGACTTATGAAAAATATCTATGTGATTGCACTCGCAGCCATCCTATTTCAAGGCTGCGGGCAAAAAAAAGAGATGACGGCACCCGCCACCCGACCTGTTAAGACAACTATTGTCGAATCAAGGTCAGTAATCAGAAAAGACTTCTCCGGCATTGTAGAAGCAGTGGAGTATGTCAAACTGGCATTCCGCGTCAGCGGACAGATCATCAGCCTGCCTGTTATCGAAGGAGAGAAAGTGAAAAAAGGGCAACTGATTGCAGCTATCGATCCCAGAGATATCGCATTGCAGTATGCTGCCACCAAGTCTGCCTACGAAACGGCTTCCGCACAAGTGGAACGCAACAAGCGCCTGCTCTCCCGGCAAGCGATCTCCGTGCAGGAGTATGAAATCAGCCTTTCCAATTATCAGAAAGCAAAATCGGAGTACGAACTGTCCAGCAACAACATGCGTGACACCAAACTGACGGCCCCTTTCGACGGTTCTATCGAGAAGCGGCTGGTGGAGAACTACCAGCGTGTCAATTCAGGAGAAGGGATCGTACAACTGGTCAACACACAGAACCTGCGTATCAAGTTCACCATACCGGATGCATATCTTTATCTCCTCCGTGCCAAAGATCCCCGTTTCCTTGTAGAGTTTGATACCTTCAAGGGCCATGTATTCAAGGCAAGACTGGAGGAATATCTGGACATATCCACCGAAGGAACGGGTATTCCGGTCAGCATCACTATCGACGACCCTTCATTCGACCGGGACTTATATGCCGTGAAGCCCGGCTTCACTTGCAGCATCCGTTTCACAGCCGATGTAGGCCCATTGGTGCAGGATAGCTGGACAATCATCCCGCTCAGTGCTGTTTTCGGCGAAAGTGACGGAAACAACATGTATGTCTGGGTAGTAGAGGACAACAAAGTGCACAAACGCAAAATCGTCGTCAATGCCCCCACAGGAGAGGCGCAAGTACTCGTGTCCGAAGGACTGAAACCCGGAGAACAAATCGTCATAGCAGGAGTATACCAGTTGGTAGAAGGAGAAAGTATTAAATCAATTGACAATTGACAATGGATAATTGACAATGAACAGCGCTATATAGGTGCTGCAATTCATTATCTATTATTCATTAACAGTTGTCAATTGTCAATTATCAATTGTCAATTGAAAAGAAATGAATTTAGCAAAATATTCACTGGATAACACGAAGATCATCTATTTCTTCCTTGCCGTACTGCTGATTGGAGGTATTACCTCCTTCGGAAAGCTGGGTAAGAAAGAAGATGCCCCCTTCGTTATCAAATCAGCGGTCATCATGACACGCTATCCGGGAGCCGAACCGGCAGAAGTAGAACGGCTGATCACAGAGCCTATCTCCCGTGAGATACAAAGTATGAGCGGCGTGTACAAGATAAAATCAGAGTCCATGTACGGGCTCTCCAAAATCACGTTCGAACTGCAACCCTCACTTTCCGCCAGTTCCATCCCTCAGAAATGGGACGAGCTGCGACGCAAAGTGCTCAATATTCAGCCGCAGCTGCCCAGCGGTGCTTCCACCCCGACCGTCTCCGATGATTTCGGCGACGTATTCGGCATTTATTATGGACTGACGGCAGATGACGGCTTCACCTATGAGGAAATGCGCAACTGGGCGGAACGGATCAAGACGCAGGTTGTCACAGCAGACGGCGTGATGAAAGTAGCGCTGTTCGGCGTACAGACGGAAGTAGTCAACATCTTCGTTTCTACCAACAAACTGGTGGGAATGGGGATCGATCCCAAACAGCTGGCCAACCTGCTGCAATCGCAGAACCAGATTATCAACACCGGAGAAATCCGTGCAGGCGTACAGCAGTTACGGGTGACAGCCAACGGAATGTATGCCAACATAGACGATATCCGCAACCAGGTAATCACCACCAAAGCCGGACAGGTGAAACTGGGCGACATAGCCGTGATCGAGAAAGGTTATCTCGACCCTCCATCCAACATCATGCATGTGAACGGGAAACGGGCTATCGGCATCGGTGTTTCCACCGACCCGCAAAGAGATGTAGTGCAGACGGGTGAGAACGTAAAAGTAAAACTGAACGAGCTCCTCCCCCTCATGCCTGTGGGACTGGAACTGCAAAGCCTCTACCTCGAAAACGAGATCGCCAACGAAGCCAACAACGGATTTATCATCAACCTGATCGAATCCATCCTGATCGTGATTGTCATTATCATGCTGGTGATGGGACTCCGTGCCGGTCTGCTCATCGGCTCTTCGCTGATTTTCTCTATCGGAGGTACACTGCTCATCATGTCTTTCTTCGGCGTCGGACTCAACAGAACGTCCTTGGCAGGATTTATCATCGCCATGGGTATGCTGGTGGACAACGCCATCGTAGTGACGGACAACGCCCAAATAGCCATTGCCCGAGGTGTAAACCGACGGAAAGCCCTGATAGACGGAGCAACCGGACCACAATGGGGCTTGCTCGGAGCAACTTTCATTGCCATCTGCTCCTTCCTGCCGCTTTACCTTGCTCCCTCTGCTGTAGCGGAAATCGTAAAACCGCTGTTTGTGGTACTTGCCATTTCACTAGGACTGAGCTGGGTACTTGCCCTGACGCAGACTACCGTATTCGGAAATTTCATTCTGAAAGCCAAAACAGGCGACAGCACGAAAGATCCATACGACAAGCCGTTCTATCATAAGTTCGCTTTCGTTCTCGGAGTATTGATCCGCAAGAAAGCAGTGACACTGGTATCCATGGTGATCCTCTTCATCATCTCGCTCATTATTATGGGAACGATGCCGCAGAACTTCTTCCCGTCGCTCGATAAGCCTTATTTCCGGGCGGATGTATTCTATCCGGACGGATACAGCATCAATGACGTAGTGAAAGAGATGAAATCGGTAGAAGAGCACCTGGCGAAGCAGCCAGAAGTAAAAAAGGTATCCATCACATTCGGCAGCACCCCGCTAAGGTATTACCTTGCCTCCACTTCCGTAGGTCCGAAACCGAATTTTGCCAATGTACTCGTCGAACTGACAGACAGTAAATATACGAAAGAATACGAAGAAGATTTTGACGGATATATGAAAGCCAATTATCCGAGTGCAATCACACGGACCAGCTTGTTCAAACTGTCCCCCGCAGTGGATGCGGCTATCGAAATCGGCTTTATCGGTCCGAATGTGGATACGCTTGTATCACTTACCAATCAGGCAATAGCCATTATGCACCAGAATCCGGATTTAATTAATATCCGCAATTCGTGGGGAAACAAGATACCCGTCTGGAAACCGGTTTACAGCCCGGAACGGGCACAACCGCTGGGTGTATCCCGACAGGGAATGGCACAGAGCATTCAGATCGGTACCACAGGAATGACTTTGGGAGAATACCGGCAGGGAGATCAGGTACTTCCTATCCTATTGAAAAATAACCAGCTGGATTCATTCCGGATCAATGATCTGCGCACACTGCCCGTATTCGGGACAGGCAACGAGACGACCAGCCTGGAACAGGTAGTATCTGAATTTGACTTCCAGTACCGGTTCTCGAACGTGAAAGACTATAACCGGCAGATGGTGATGATGGCACAATGCGACCCGCGTCGCGGAACCAATGCGATTTCCGCTTTCAACCAGGTATGGTCGCAAGTACAGCAAGAGATAAAAATACCGGAAGGATATACCATGAAGTATTTCGGCGAACAGGAAAGTCAGGTGGAATCGAATGAAGCGCTGGCCAAAAACTTACCGCTGACATTCTTCCTGATGTTTGTGACGCTGCTCTTCTTGTTCAAGACGTATCGCAAGCCGACCGTCATCCTGTTAATGCTGCCGCTGATCTTCATCGGTATCGTGCTGGGACTGCTCGTACTCGGCAAGTCGTTCGACTTCTTCTCCATATTGGGTCTGCTAGGTCTGATTGGTATGAACATCAAGAACGCTATCGTACTGGTAGACCAAATCGATTTGGAAACAGCAGCAGGCAAAAAACCGCTGGACGCAGTCATCAGTGCCACAACCAGTCGCATCATTCCGGTAGCGATGGCCTCCGGAACAACGATTCTGGGTATGTTGCCGCTACTGTTCGACGCCATGTTCGGCGGAATGGCCGCCACCATCATGGGCGGACTGTTAGTAGCCTCGGCATTGACACTATTCGTCCTTCCTGTAGCCTATTGCGCCATCCACCGGATCAAAGGAGAACAATAATTATCCATTATCAACTATCCATTATCCATTAAAAGATTATCCATGAAAGAAATGAAAACCCAACTCATACTATTTTCACTGTTGCTCCTTGGCTCCACAGCCTGGGCGCAACAGCCCTGCCTGAGTCAGGACGCCTACCGCGAAAAAGTGGAGGCTTACAGCCAGATATTGAAACAACAAAAACTAAAGACATTGGCCAGTTCGGAGGCGCGAAAGATAGCCCATACAGGTTTCCTGCCGAAAATCGACGTAAATGCAGACGGTACCCTGAACATGAGCGACCTTAGCGCATGGAACGAACCGGTGGGCGAATACCGCAACCATACCTACCAGGGAGTATTTGTCGTATCACAGCCACTCTACACAGGCGGTGCGCTCAATGCCCAACATCAGATAGCGAAGGCAGACGAAAAGCTGAACCAGCTGAACGAGGAACTCACGTTAGACCAGATTCACTATCAAAGTGATGCTGTCTACTGGAATGCCTCCGCTTCAAAAGCCATGCTACAAGCAGCCGACAAATACCAGAGCATTGTCAAACAGCAATATGACATTATTCAGGACCGTTTCGATGACGGAATGATCAGCCGTACAGATCTTCTGATGATTTCCACCCGGCTGAAAGAAGCGGAACTGCAGTATATCAAAGCCCGCCAGAATTATACATTAGCGCTGCAACAGCTGAATATTCTGATGGGAGAAGCACCGAATACTCCTGTAGACAGCCTGTACAACATCGGAATGATCTCCGCTCCTGTCCGGATACTGCCTCTGGAAGATGTTTTGCAACGACGTGCCGATTATGCCAGTACGGAAGTAAACATCATGAAGAGCCAGGCACAACGTAAAGCGGCTCTCAGCCAGTTCAATCCCCAATTAAACATGTATTTCAGCGGTGGCTGGGCAACGGCCACACCCAACTTGGGATACGACGTATCTTTTAATCCCATCGTAGGAGTCAATCTGAATATTCCCATTTTCCGCTGGGGAGCCCGTTTCAAGACGAACCGACAGCAGAAGGCATATATCGGAATACAAAAGTTGCAACAGAGTTATATGACGGACAATATCAACGAAGAACTGTCGGCAGCTCTCACCAAACTGACGGAAACAGAATCTCAGGTGAAAACAGCGAAAGAAAACATGAGTCTGGCAAATGAGAATCTGGATCTGGCCACTTTCTCCTACAATGAAGGAAAAGCGAGCATGGTAGATGTACTTTCCGCCCAGTTGTCATGGACGCAAGCACACACCAATCTGATCAATGCTTATCTGGCAGAGAAGATGGCTGTGGCTGAATACAAGAAGGTGACCAGCGAATAGATAAAAACAAAATTAGGCACGGATGACACGGATTTCACGGTTTTAAGAGTTGAGTAACTAAAAACCGTGTTTATCCGCGTAATCCGTGCCTAATTTTTATTGGTTGTTCTTTTTATTATGCAAGGAAGGAGATCAGTACACCCGCAGCTACTGCCGAGCCGATTACCCCTGAGATGTTACTTGCCATACAATACTGCAATACATGATTCTTCGGATCGTATTTCAACGCAATCTCATTCGCCACACGGCTTGCCATCGGAACAGCGCTCAGTCCGGTCGCTCCGATCAGCGGATTAATCTTCTTCTTGGAGAATAGATTCACTAACTTCACAAAGAAGATACCACCGGTAATAGAAAGAGCAAATGCAAGGAAACCACCGATGACAATACCGATTGTCGTCCAGTTCAAGAAGGCTTCAGCCGTCATGGTTGCACCTACCGAAAGTCCGAGGAAGATAGTAGCAGCATTCATGATACTGTTGGAAGCAGCGTCGAACAGACGGAAAGTATTGCTTCCGATTTCTTTCACCAGATTACCGAACATCAGCATACCGATCAAAGGTACTGCACTTGGGACGAAGAGAGCTACAATCGTAGTCACTACAATCGGGAAAATAATCTTCAGTACACGCAGATTCTTGATTTCCGTCTTCGAAGGATATTTCTTTTCCTGTTCCTTCATGTTGATGCTCAGTTCTTTCTTAGTACAGAACAGCTTCACTACCAACGGAATGATCACAGGCACCAGTGCCATATAAGAATAAGCGGCAATAGCGATCGGACCCAGCAAATGCGGAGCCAGCTTGATCGTTGTAAAGATGGCTGTCGGTCCGTCCGCACCACCGATAATACCCAGTGAAGCAGCTTCTTGCGGAGTGAATCCCATCAGGATGGCTACCAACAGAACAGTAAAGATACCTAACTGTGCAGCAGCTCCAAAGATGGAAAGATGCAGATTACGCAACATCGGTCCGAAGTCCGTCAACGCACCGACCCCCATAAAGATGATCGGAGGCAGGAAACCGGTCTTGATCAGCATATAATAGATGAAGTTCATAATTCCCAGTTCATGCGCAATGTCATGCAAAGGCATTTCCCAGATATTCTTCATCACACCGTTTATCATCACCATACCATTCTCGTCTGCCTGTATCACTCCCATATCTCCTCCGGGGAAGTTGGCAAGCAACACACCGAAAGCAATCGGAACAAGCAGCAACGGTTCGTACTGTTTCTTGATACCCAGATAAAGCAGGACGAACGCGATGGCATACATTATCAGAAACTGCGGTTCGGCAATGATATTGCTGAACGCAGTCATGTCATATAAGTTCTCAAATATCTCGTTCATTATCCTATCTTCATTAATACATCATCTTCTGAAACAGTGTCTCCCGGATTAGCGCAGATAGCAGTTATCGTACCGCTAAATTCGGCACGGATAGCGTTGTAAGTCTTCATTGCTTCCACATAACAAAGCACATCGCCCTCTTTCACCGCATCGCCAACTTTCAAGGCAGATTCCTGCGCATTCTTCACCAGGAAGAATTTACCTTCCAGCGGAGAAAGAACATCTTTGCCCTCTCCTGCCGGAGCTGCAGCTACAGGTGCAGCAAGCAGTTCGGCATCTCCGTATGCTACCGTCACACGATAAGCCTGTCCGTCCACCTGTACAGTCAGTGTTTTTGGTTTTGCATCTTCTTCCGGCGATTTATCTTTCTCTGCACGACGTTTTGCCACGTCTGCCAGGAAGTCTTCCTTCGCTTTTCCACTCTTGTAAGCCTCATACTGAGCCGGATGCATGGCATATTCGAAGAGTTCTTCGTCGTCCTCTCCCACTTCCCATTTGTTTTCCTTCATCAGCTTGCGATACTTGTCGAGTGAGTCGGGGTAATTGTCCTGCGGATTACCTTCGAAGAATTTACGTCCTTCACGTTCGGCTTTCTCGATGATTTCGGGAGCCAGTGTACCCGGCAGGCGTCCTGCTTTACCTAGCAGCATATCCCAGATATCGTCGGCAATCATTCCCCAGCGTTCCTTGCCTTTCTCCATTGCCATCACATTCATCATGGCAAGGTTCTTCACGTACTGGCTGAACGGAGTTACCAATGGAGGATAACCGACGCGGGGCCATACATACGCCACTTCGTTGAATAGCTTGATCAGCAGCTGATCCTGTGTCATAAACGGCAGGTTATGTTTGGCTTTATACTTGTTGATAGATTCCAGATTCGATTCGAGGTCAGCCATCAGACTACCCATCATACCGCCAGGAAGTCCCGGACCGATCAGCAGCGAGTTCATCAGACGGTTCTTCGGGCTGATATACAAGCCGAGGAAGTCATCCATAAATTCCTGAATCAGCGCACGCACTTTCATGTAGGCTTCCATATTGATTTCCGGTACCTGATATCCGGCATCTTTCAGCATAGCCTGTACGCTGAGAAGATCGGCGTGTCCCGTACCCCATGAAAGCGGTTCCATACCTACGTCAATGTAGTCGCAACCGGCTTCGCATACTTCGAGGATGCTTGCCATGTTGAAACCGGGACCGGCATGACTATGATACTGAATAGGAATTTCAGGATGTGCCGCTTTGATATTGGCCACGATCTTGCCCAATGAAACGGGGCGACCGATACCTGCCATGTCTTTGATGCAAATCTCGTCCGCCCCCAGCTTGATAAGTTCTAACGCCATATTGGTGTAGTACTCTACCGTGTGGATCGGCGAATGGGTGATACAGAGTGAACACTGTGAGATCATGCCTACCTCTTTGGCATACGTGATGGAAGGAGCGATATTGCGTACGTCGTTCAATCCGCAGAATGTACGGGTGATATCTGTGCCTTGTGCTTTCTTTACTTTGTAGAACAACTTGCGGACGTCTGCCGGAACGGGGCTCATACGGAGTCCGTTCAATGCACGGTCGAGCATGTGTGTCTGTATGCCGGCTTCGTGGAACGGCTTCGTCCATTCGCGCACGGCTCTATTCGGGTTTTCACCAAACAATAAATTTACTTGTTCAAAACCTCCGCCATTTGTTTCTACACGGGCGAAACAGCCCATTTCAATAATGGCAGGAGCTACCTTCACGAGTTGGTCTACACGAGGTACATATTTTCCGGCAGATTGCCACATATCTCGGAAAACCAGACTAAACTTAACTTCTCTTTTCATGTTTTTCTATGATATACTTTTGATAGGTTTATAACTTTTCTACTTTTGTAATCTTTCCTTTTCCTAATGTCACCACATTCACAGCTGCTGTGATAGCCGCCATTATATTACCCGGAATAGGCGCAGGACCTTGTAGCGCTTCCTTCTTCGCAGGAATCACTTCTTCGGGAGCATACTTGTTGACAAGAGTAATCAGTAACTTACCTAAATAAATCACAATCAGCAGAATAACAAATACGGTAGCCATTCCGACCACCATCAGCAGAATCGCTGTTTCGATATTTTCCATATAATAAACTATTAGTAATTTAAGCCGTTTGTCTAAAAAGCGTCCGAAAATACCATTTTTTTATTATAAAATTAATTAAGAAAGGGATAATAAAGTATAAAACCGCAAGTTTGGGATAGGATTGACAACAAAATGTCCTCGGCATATAAAAGCAAATGGTATGAGAGAAACTCCCTCCTGCTTCTCTCACACCTTGGATAAAACAATTATTAAATAAATGCACTGACTGATAACAACCCGGTTTAGCCCTACTTCTGGTTTCATACCTTCTTAACCTATCAAACTACCAGAAGAAAACCGGTCACAACATAAATACAACATTCTGGCCTCATCGGCTTTCTAAAAAAATTAGTGTCAGACTGGGTTGTAAACCTTCTAAAATTCAACCCAGCCTTTTTAGTCGGAAAACTAAGCTAATTCAACAACTATAACTTCCGGCGAGGGAACCATTTCCGACTCACTATTTTTGGTAGTTACTCATTCTGCTACCAAAATCTATTGTTTGTTTTGACTTTTTTCATGTTAGTCTCACAGCAACTCAAATTCTTTTCTAATCTTACTATTCATAGAGTACTTATATTAGGAAGAGAAGCCTTTACTCCATTTTTACCAAGAAAAAACGAAAAAAAAAATCGATTTAAATAAAAAAGAGGCTGAATTCAGCCTCTTTTTTATTCTAAAATAATTTCTTTCTCTCGAAGTTGATAACCGATTCCGGAAGAACCGAAGACATTTTCCAACGTCGCATTCAAGTCTCTAGTCAGAACCGTTCCACTATAAGTCAGCCCTTCACATTTCTCATGCCCGATAACTGTCAATTTGAATATTTGTTCGATATCCGCCACTACATTAATCAGCGGGTCGTTTTCATAGCCCAGAACTTTCGGGTATTCGGCTTCCGGTGTTGGTACCTTTCTTTCCACAGGTACTATCTTAGTTTCGTCACACCGAACACTCTGTCCTGCAGTCAATGTCCGTTGTCCCACCGGCGTCGCAACTTTCACGCTGCCCTCTTCACAGTTTACAAGCATTTTCTTTCCTTGTTGTACCACCAGGAATTTGGTTCCGAGCACTGAAACGTCTCCGGCTTCGGTCTGAACCGTAAAAGTCTTTCCGAGAGTCACTTTAAACAAAGCTTTTCCCAATAGTTGAAGTTTACGTTCCCAAAACCATGTGACGCGATTATAAGACAGAGAAGAGTTTCCCATCAGCTTTACTTTACTGCCATCCGGCAGTTCATAATCCATTGCCGTAGTTTCCGTTACTAGTTTTTCCTCTGAGAAATAGTAACCACCTATTCCCAAAAGAACAATAAACATAGCCACTATTCCCCAATACAGGGCTGCCGACCTTTCACCTCCCCGTTTCCGTTGGCGGCTTACAGTAATCCGACGACTTTCTTCACGATACAACCTCAACTTCTCAGCAATCTTCGCCTTACGGGAAAACAACTCGCCTTTCAGAGGAAGCTTACCTTCTTCGATATATTTTTCTAAAAGTTCCGTATTATCCTCCATGCCTCACATCAATTAAGAATCCATAAATTAGCTCCCACCGCAAGCAGGAAAGTTTTACTCAACTGCTCTCTTAACCTGGATATTGCCGTGTGAGTCGTGTTATATACGGTACGAGAAGTCAATCCCATTACCTGCGCAATCTCATCTGAACTCATCTTCTTATAATACTTCAGATATAACACTTCCCGCTGTTGCTTCGTCAGGTTATTAATTTCTCTCTGCAAGACTTTTAATTGTTCTCTTTCTAATTCAGAGCGGATAATCGCCGTTTCAATGTCGATTTCGAGATCAAACTTATATTCATTCGTATCTACATCGTCCAACGATCTGAATATACCACCATTCTCTTTCTTCAATTCATTGACTATGATATGTCTCAACGACACACACAGATAGGCAGATATAGATTGAGGCACAGCACAGGTTTCTCTTTTTTCAAAGATATATACGAACAACGTCTGTATCGCATCTGTGACCAAATCATCATCACCGGCTATCTTCATGCCATATCCATACAGCAAATCTGCATATTGCTCATAAAGCTGCCGGAATGCCTCTTCATCCCCTTGCTGAATTTTATCCCAGGATAGTGTCTTCATTTCTATTCACTCATTTATATGAGATATGT
>OIWQ01003746.1_pt1 | contig 13252 bp, 10 predicted proteins | sample 1587571 | NCBI WGS metagenome assembly OIWQ01 (sample SAMEA3888910, study PRJEB22519) | human gut metagenome | biome: human gut; feature: human-associated habitat; material: faeces | place: Denmark | collected 2010 | reverse complement strand
AACTTGAGCTATATTTTTTGATAGTGTATCTACTAGCATCGCGGATACGCTTACAATCAAAAGGAGCATTTTTGTGTGGAGAGACATTGCACACTGTCACTGCTTTATCACTTAACTATCTGTGTATTAGAAGTATATCGTTGCACGCTCAAAACTCGCGAATTTCGCATCAAAGATTTCTTTGTGTGTTCAGTTCGCAGCTTTGAGCGGTTAGAAATGCTACTTAATGTTTGTCGTGCATTTTCTTCGACGTCATTTTGTATACCAATGTGCCGCCGTTCATGATGGCAGCATGGTCGATGTAGTTCTTTGAGAGCTTCTTGCCGTTGAGCGTGATGCTTTCAACATATTTGTTGGCTTCTGACAGTCCGTCGGCTATCATGGTGAATGTCTTGCCGTTAAGCAGGTGAACAGTAATCTTCTTCATCTGCGGAGCACCGAATACATATTGGCCGCTGACGGGGTTGACGGGATAGAAGCCCATGGCCGACAGCATATACCATGCCGACATCTGTCCGCAGTCGTCGTTGCCGCAGAGACCGTCTACGGTGGGGCGGTATTGCGTGTCGAATATCTGGCGTATCAGCTCCTGTGTGCGCCAAGGACGGCCCGCCAACGTATAGAGGTAAGCCACATGGTGCGACGGTTCGTTGCCGTGGGCATATTGTCCTATTAGACCTGTGACGTCGGCAAGGTTGCTCTTAAGTTGCTGCGAGAAGAACTGGTCGAGCTTCTTTAAGAACGGCTCCTTGCCACCAAAGAGCTTTATAAGCCCTGGTATGTCGTGCTGCACCTGCCAAGTATACTGCCATGCGTTTCCTTCGGTATAGTCGCCGCCAATGCTTTCGGCATGTGCAAGGTTGCTCGGGTCGAACGGAGTCTTCCAGGTGCCGTCTGAAAGGCGTGGGCGCATAAATCCGGTAGACTTGTCAAACAGATTCTTGTAGAACTGCGAGCGGCGTGCAAAGTACTGTTGGTCGTGCTTCTTGCCCATCAGGCGAGCCATATCGGCAGCGCAATAGTCGTCGTACATCGATTCGAGTGAAGACGAAACCGACTCCGACTTTACTACATCTGTAGGCAGATAGCCATACTTGTTGTATGTCTCCCAGTGGCTCTTGAGCTTATGCGAAATGGTCTGCGTGTTCTTTATTGCCTGAAAAGCGCGCTCGGCGTCGAATCCACGGAATCCCTTATGGTAAGCTTCGGCAACGATAGACACAGCGTGGTTGCCCACCATACAATAGTTCTCCTTGCCCCACAAAGCCCATATAGGCAGGAAACCCTGCACCTCTGCCTGCTCTACAAGCGAGCTAACCATACCGTCTACGCGTTCGGGCATAACGATGGTGTAGAACGGGTGAGCAGCGCGATAGGTGTCCCAGCAAGAGAAGGTGGAGTAGAACTGTCCGGTTTCTGCCTTTACTATCTTGTCGGCAGCGTTGCGGTACATGCCGTCCACATCGGCTATCTGGTTGGGTTGTATCAGTGCGTGGTAGAAGGATGTGTAGTAGTTCTTCTTCTGTTCCTCCGTGCCATCGACGTCGATGCGCTTGAGGTAGGTGTTCCACTCGTCGTGGGCAGCCCTCTTGACAGCTGCAAAATCCCAGTGGGGCACCTCGGCTGCGAGATTCTTCTTGGCTCCGTCGATGCTTGTTGTCGACATGGCTACCTTCATAAGCAGCTGTTCGCCCTGCCCAATACCGTCGAAAGTGGCAACGATGCGGTGTCCCTTCTCGGTGTCGGCAGCATTTGCAAGCTTGATGTGGCTTGCTACGGGGCGGTTAAACTTAAGCACGAAGAAGTAGTCTTGCTTCACCCATACAGTGTTCTGTACATGTCCAACAAGTGTGTAGGCATCTTCCCAACGGGTGTCGCAAACATTTACTTGCGAGTGGTATTGCTTGTCGTTCCAGGCTGGACCATGCTGTAGGTCGATAAGCACAGAGGTAGACTCGGTGCTGTCGTAGGTGTAGCGGTGGAACGCCACGTGCGGCGAAGCGGTAAGCTCAGCCTTGACCTTGGCATCTGATAGGTATACAGAGTAGTAGCCGGGTGTGGCTATCTCTTGTGCCTTGTTGAAGTGTGAGCGGTATCCGTCCCATAAGCGTGTGCGCTTGCCGGTGGATGGCATAACAAGAATGTCGCCGAGATCCATACATCCAGTGCCGTTGAGATGGTCTTGTGTGAATCCCCATATTATAGAGTCGCTGTATACATACTCGGCACAATAGCGCCAACCCACAGCTCCCGTAACCGGACTGGTTTGTATCATTCCGAACGGGCGGCAGGCTCCTGGGAACGTGTGTCCGTTGTCGGCATTGCCTATAAAAGGGTCGACATATTTGGTGTAGTCGGTAGTTGAAGCAACGGCTTGTTGTGAGGCAAAGCCTAAGAGAGCCATTGCAGCAATGGCATATCGGCAGATTAGGGATTTAGGTTTGTTCATTTATTAAGCTCTTGAAGTCTTAAAAAAAAAGTGGGGTGCATCACTGCAGCCCACCCCTATGAATAATTAGAGAGTTATAAAAAATTAAGTATTTCTTTATTTTTACTCGTTTAACTCGGCAGCCTGAAGCTGCTCAATAATCTTCATACCCTCGTCCACAGCCTGCATATTAAGCGGTATGAGGTTGTGATGGCGTTCGGGCAGAGTCTTGAAGAGAGCCTTGTTAAGGCCTTCGGTGCTCACGATAGGGCAAACCTTAAGCAGTCCGCCAAGCACAATCATATTGAACACCTTAGAGTTCTTCAGTTCGGCAGCCTTGTCCATGGCGTCGATACGGTATACATTGATGTCCTTACGTGTAGGAGCATTGATAATACCGAATCCGTCGTAGATAAGAATGCCGCCCGGCTTGATCTTAGGCTCAAACTTGTCGAGCGATGGTTGGTTTAGCACGATAGCCACATCGTAGTGGCTTAGGATTGGTGACGAAATGCGGTCGTCGCTCACGATAACCGTAACGTTGGCTGTACCGCCACGCTGCTCTGGTCCGTAAGCCGGCATCCATGTTACCTCCTTATCTTCCATTAGTCCGGAGTAGGCAAGAATCTTGCCCATAGAGAGTACACCCTGTCCTCCGAAGCCTGATATAATTATTTCTGCTTTCATAGGTTTGTCGTGTCTTTTAAGTCACCTTTGGGGTACTGTTTAAACATGTTTTCTTCCATCCACTTATTGGCGTTTACTGGCGACATCTTCCATCCGCTGTTGCATGTGGCAACAATCTCGACGAGCGATGATCCCTTCCCTTCCATAGAGGCAGTGAATGCCTTCTTGATGGCGGCCTTAGCCTTGCGTATAGATGCCACATTCTCCACGCTCTGTCTTGACACATAGCATGTGCCCGGCAGTGTTACAGCTATCTCAGAGAGGTTGAGTGGCCATCCGTGCAGTTTCGGGTCGCGTCCGTAAGGGCAGGTAGAGGTCTTCTGTCCAATAAGAGTAGTAGGAGCCATCTGTCCACCAGTCATACCATAAATGGCGTTGTTGATGAAGATGAGGGTGATGTTCTCGCCACGGTTCAGTGCGTGTATGCTTTCGGCAGTACCTATACAAGCCATGTCGCCGTCGCCCTGGTATGTAAATACAAGGCGGTCAGGCCACAAACGCTTAATGGCAGTGGCGCAAGCAGGTGCGCGTCCGTGTGCAGCCTCTTGCCAGTCGATGTCGATATAATTGTAGGCAAACACGGCGCAGCCAACAGGGCTAACGCCAATTGTCTTGTTCTGCATACCCATTTCCTCGATAACTTCTGCCACGAGCTTGTGTACCATACCGTGAGAGCAGCCTGCACAATAGTGCATGTGGGTGTCGTTGAGAAGGTCCGGCTTCTTGTATACCAGATTCTCGGGTGATATTATATCGTTCATACCAATTTCTCCTTTATAACGTTAACCATTTCTTCTGGCTCTGGCACAATGCCACCGAGTCGACCATAGTGTACTACCGGTACGCTGCCATTGACAGCGAGCTTAACGTCGTCAACCATCTGACCGGCGTTGATCTCGGCTACCAATATGCCCTTGACATTCTTTGCGGCAGCCTCAATCTCGTTAGTTGGGAACGGCCACAATGTAATTGGGCGCAACAAGCCAACCTTTATGCCTTCCTTTCGTGCCATCTCGATGGCTTTCTCGGCAATGCGGGCTGCACTGCCAAAGGCAACAATCATATAGTCGGCGTCGTCCATGAACTTGGTTTCGTAGCGCACCTCGTTCTCGCGGATAGTCTTGTACTTCTCCTGAAGGTGGATATTGCGCTCCTCCATAACCTCCGACTTCAGTTCGAGAGAGGTGATAACGTTGCGTTTGCGTGTGCCGTTGCATCCGGTAGAAGCCCAAGGACACTCCTTCAGAATCTCTTCCTCGGTGCGGCGTGGCTTGAATGGAGGCAGTACCACTTTCTCCATCATCTGTCCGATGACACCATCGCTAAGAATCATAGTAGGTGTGCGGTACTTGAAGGCAAGTGTGAAGGCAAGGTCTACAAAGTCGGCCATCTCCTGCACCGAGTTAGGTGCAAGCACGATGAGGTAGTAGTCGCCGTTGCCGCCACCGCGTGTAGCCTGGAAGTAGTCGCTCTGCGAAGGCTGTATAGTACCCAGGCCAGGACCGCCACGCTGTACGTTGACGATAAGTCCAGGCACCTCGGCTCCAGCCATATAGCTGATGCCCTCCTGCATAAGCGAAACACCGGGGCTTGAAGATGATGTCATCACCTTCTTGCCGGCACCTCCGCCGCCATATACCATGTTGATAGATGCCACCTCGCTCTCTGCTTGAACCACAACCATACCGGTGGTTTCCCACGGCTTCAGTTCGGCGAGAGTCTCAATGACTTCTGTTTGTGGAGTGATAGGATAGCCAAAGTATCCGTCTACACCACAGCGAATGGCAGCGTGTGCAAGCGCCTCGTTGCCTTTCATAAGTTTTACTTCTTGTTCTGCCATAGTGATTAGTCCTCCATTTTTTTACGATAAATAGTGATACATCCGTCGGGGCATACAATTCCGCACGATGCGCAACCGATGCAGTCGTCAGGATTAACCGCCTCTGCATAGCGATAGCCATGCACGTTGACAGTTTTAGCTGTCAGAGCAATAACTTGTTTAGGGCACGCCACCACACATAAGGAGCAACCCTTGCAGCGGTCGGTGTTGACCACGATGGCACCTTTAATTTTTCCCATAATGTTTGTATTTAGAAATAAGGATTTTTAAGTTGTTTTATAGGCGTCATTCAATCTCTATCCTTAGGGATTGTACATATCTTTACATCGATAGGCAAGAATGTCGTCGAGCATACGCTTGGCCTCTACCGCAGGCGACATGGGGTCGAGAGCAATAGCCTCAAGATAGTTGTCGAGAGCATGCTGCCAGTCGCCCTTGCGTCTGTATTCGTTTCCGAGTTTGTAGTATTCGTCTGCTGTCATACTTGTTTTGGTATTTGTCTTCCTGCCTTATTTATAGTATTCTCTTTTTCCTGCTGCCAGTGTGTTCCTCATAAGCGAGCATATAGTCATCGGTCCGACGCCACCCGGAACGGGTGTTATGAAGGAGCACTTAGGTGCCACCTCGTCAAACTTTACGTCGCCGTTGAGTCGGAATCCGCTCTTGCGTGAAGCGTCGGGCACACGTGTTGTGCCAACGTCTACCACAACGGCGCCTTCCTTCACCATATCGGCTGTAACGAAGTTGGGCTGTCCGATGGCTGCAATAATGATGTCGGCGTCAAGACATTCCTTCTTGATGTCCTTGGTGTGTGAGTGGCACACCACCACCGTTGAGTCGCCATACTGCTTCTGTATCATAAGCTGCGCCATAGGCTTGCCCACGATATTGCTGCGTCCCAGCACCACGCACTTCTTGCCTGATGTCTGTATGTTGTAGCGCTTAAGCAATGTTATTATACCCAATGGTGTAGCCGACACGAAGCAAGGCAGACCTATAGCCATACGTCCAACGTTGATAGGGTGGAAGCCATCGACATCCTTGCGGTAGTCGATAGCCTCTATTATCTTCTGTTCGTCGATATGCTTTGGCAGAGGCAGCTGTATGATGAATCCGTCAACATCCTCGTCGCGGTTGAGACGGTCTACACAAGCGAGAAGCTCCTCCTCTGTGACGTCGGCTTCGTAGCGTATCAGTGTCGACTTGAATCCACACTTCTCGCATGCCAACACCTTGTTCTTAACGTATGTTTCCGAACCTCCGTCGTGGCCCACGAGCACGGCAGCCAAGTGGGGCTGTTTGCCGCCAGCCGCGATAATGGCCTTCACCTCTTCGGCTATTTCAGCCTTGATGGCTTCGGCAGTTGCTTTTCCGTCAATCAGTTGCATATTCTATTGTTGTTTAAAATTTAGGCATTCCGGGCATACCCTTCATCTTGCCCATCATTCCTGCCATCTTAGCCATATTGGTACCAGTTACAAGCTTCATCATCTTGCGAGTCTGGTCGAACTGCTTAATCAGGCGGTTTACGTCCTGAATATTTGTTCCGCTACCCTTGGCAATGCGCATACGGCGACTCTGGTTGAGTATTTCGGGGTTGGTACGCTCCTTCGGAGTCATACTCTTGATGATAGCCTCGATACCCTTGAAAGCGTTGTCGTCGATGTCAACATCCTTTATGGCCTTACCTACACCAGGAATCATGGATGCGAGGTCCTTGAGGTTACCCATCTTCTTAATCTGTTCTATCTGTCCGAGGAAGTCGTTGAAGTCGAACTTGTTCTTCTGAATCTTCTTCTGCAAGCGGCGTGCCTCTTCTTCGTCAAACTGCTCCTGAGCACGTTCTACAAGGCTCACGATGTCGCCCATGCCGAGTATGCGGTCTGCCATACGCGATGGGTGGAACACGTCGATGGCCTCCATCTTCTCGCCGGTACCTACAAACTTGATAGGCTTTGTTACGACAGTGCGGATAGACAATGCAGCACCGCCGCGTGTGTCGCCGTCGAGCTTGGTAAGAACAACACCGTTGAAGTCGAGTCGGTCGTTGAATTCCTTGGCTGTGTTTACGGCATCCTGTCCGGTCATCGAGTCGACAACGAACAGTGTCTCGTCTGGGTTGATGGCGTTCTTGAGATTAGAAATCTCGTTCATCATCTCCTCGTCTACGGCAAGACGACCTGCTGTATCGACGATTACGACATCGTTGCCCTTGGCCTTGGCCTCTTTGATGGCGTTGTTGGCGATAGCTACAACATCCTTGTTGTCTGGCTCGGTGTATACAGGTACACCTATCTGCTCGCCTACAACCTTAAGCTGTTCGATAGCAGCAGGACGATATACGTCGCAGGCTACGAGCAAAGGCTTCTTATGCTGCTTTGTCTTGAGCATATTGGCAAGCTTTCCTGAGAAGGTGGTCTTACCCGAACCTTGCAGACCGCTCATCAATATAATGGCTGGTTTGCCGGTGAGATGCAGCTCTGCTGCCTCGCCGCCCATAAGCTCTGCAAGCTCGTCGTGTACTATCTTGACCATGAGCTGACTTGGCTTCACAGCTGTCAGCACGTTCATACCGAGGGCCTTCTTCTTAACGGTGTCGGTGAATGTCTTTGCCACCTTGTAGTTTACGTCGGCATCAAGTAACGCGCGTCTAACATCCTTGAGGGTTTCAGCAACGTTTATGTCAGTAATTTTGCCTTCGCCTTTGAGAATCTTGAAGCTGCGTTCAAGTCTGTCGCTTAAATTTTCGAACATATATGTTTTCTTATTTTAGTATTTCTGTTATCTATTGTCTATATACTGCAAAAGTAAACAAAAAATAATGATAAGCGAGATAATACCTTAGGTATTTAATTAATTTTAATAATAGTTTTATTTGGTACGTACCTTAGCGTGGTCAATACTGATGAGTTCTTCCAATACAAGGTACCTTATGGCATTGGAAACAGCCTCTTTTGGAGCGTCAATTTTCAGCAGTTCGGTCTTCTGGTGCCACTCGCCGTCGCTTAGCAACGCCAGTATCTTTTGCCGTGCGTCCTTTGCGTCGGTATCTGTTTGGCTCTCGTTTTTTCGTGCAAGGCACACATCGCATTTTCCACAGTCGGCTGTTTGCTCCTCGCCGAAGTAGCGCAGCAGTTGCCGGCTGCGGCATACGTTGTTGTTCATGGCATACAAAAGCATTTGCTTGATATGCCACTCAAATAGCTTCTTGCGGTCCTCGTACACCGATGTGGGTATCACCACGTTCTCCGGCAGTTCGCGGTCGCGTGTGTATGTCACGAGCGGAACGGTGCGTTGGGGAATGAAGTGTACTATGCGCCGCTGGTTGAGGCTCTTCAGTATTAGGTAAACCTTATTGACGGGTACGCCCGAAAGCTGCGCTATGCGGCTCTCGTCGATGTATCTATAGTCGGTAAACATGCCGCTATACTCTCTTAGAGCCACGCTTATCACAGCCTCTTCATCGGGTGATGAGTCGTTGAGGATGTACAGCTGGTCGCGGTCGAGCAGAAATCTCAGTCGGGTTCTCGAGTCAGGGTCGGTTTCATAGTGGATGTATCCGGCACGCGACAGAATACGGAGAGCCGAGTTGACGATAGTGGGGAAGTGCTTGAAGGTGCGTGCAAATCGGTCCACATCCAACTGGAATGTGTGTCCGTAACCCGTATTTGCGGCTATCTGCAAGTAGTAGGCAAGGTGCTCGTATATCTTCACCACCGTATCCTTGTCGGGATACTCTTCGGCAATGCGTTTAAGTAGTCGTTTGTTGTCGCTTGCGTTGTACAGCAATACGGCGTATGCCTTGTTGCCGTCGCGTCCGGCACGGCCCGCTTCCTGGAAGTAAGCCTCTATGGAGTTGGGGCAGTCGTAGTGAATAACAACCCTCACGTCGGGCTTGTCGATGCCCATGCCGAAGGCGTTGGTAGCCACCATTACACGCTTCGCGTCGTCGTGCCACTGCTTCTGGCGCTCGTCCTTTGTGCCATGTTCCAGTCCGGCATGGTAGAAGGTGGAGCTTATGTTGTTCTGCTCTATCAGCTGGCTAATCTCCTTGGTGCGCTGCCTGCTGCGTACATATACAATGGCGCTGCCCTTGACCGACTTGAGTATGTGTATCATCTCGGCTTCCTTGTCGAGCGTCTCTCTAACAACGTAGGCAAGATTCTTTCGCTCGAAGCTCATCTTGAACACGTTGTCTGCCTTGAATCCGAGCTGCCTCTGTATGTCGTCCACCACCTGCGGCGTGGCTGTGGCGGTTAGCGCCAGTACAGGCACGTTGGGTTTGAGCTGTCGAATGTCGGCGATGTGCAGGTAAGAGGGGCGGAAGTCGTAGCCCCACTGCGATATGCAATGTGCCTCGTCCACCGTTATAAAGCTAACCTTGATGCGCTCGAGCTTCTGTCTGAACAGCTCTGTGCCGATGCGCTCGGGCGATACATACAGCAGCTTGGTGCATCCAAGGATGCAGTTGTCGAGCACCGCTGTTATCTCGTGCCTTGACATACCCGAGTAGATGGCAGCCGCTACAACGCCCTTGCGTCTAAGGTTGTCTACCTGGTCCTTCATCAAGGCTATTAGTGGGGTAATGACAATGCACACACCCTCTTGCGCAAGAGCCGGAACCTGGAAGGTAAGCGACTTGCCTCCGCCCGTTGGCATCAGTCCGAGGGTGTCCTTGCCCTCGGCTATGCTGTGTATGATGTCGCTCTGGATACCACGGAATGTGGGGTAGCCCCACACTCGGTGTAGTATATCCAGAAATATCTTGTCGTCCATATTATCAGTCGTCTTCTTCGGCTGGCCGTATGTCTTCAATCTGCAGCTGCACCATATTGCGCTTGAACACGTTGTCTTCTATTGTGTAGGCAATGTCAAAGCTGCGCTTCGACTTGATGTATCGTGCCGACGCGCTCTGTCCGAAGGCAATGCCGTTAACCACGTTGCTCGACTTCGAGTCGACCAGCTCGAGCTTGATGTGCTCTTGCTCTCTGCCCACGACCTTGCTCGTGCCATAGTCGTACACGCCGGTGGTGCAGAAGAGCGGCTTGGGATTGCACGGCCCGAACGGCGCAAAGCGCTTGAGGTCCGAGTGCAGCTTCTTGGTAATGTCCCTGAAGTCGATCTCGGCGTCAATGTTTAGCATAGCCTCTGTCTGCTCCGGCTGTATGTGCTCGTCGACGTATTGCTGGAAGCGTTTGCGGAAGGCTTGTATGTCGTTCCAGCGCAGCGTCAGTCCGGCAGCGTACGTATGTCCGCCGAAGTTTACCAATAAGTCGCGGCAACTCTTGATAGCCGAGTAGACGTCGAAGCCCGTAACGCTGCGTGCCGAACCCGTGGCAAAGTCGCCGTCGCGTGTCAACACCACCGTCGGACGGAAGTAGATCTCGGTCAGTCGGGATGCCACAATGCCTATAACACCCTTCTTCCAGTTCTCGTCGTACAGCACGATAGACGACCTGTGGCACTGGCTCTCCAGTCGCGACACAATATGGTTGGCCTCTTCGGTCATCTGCTTGTCTATGTCCTTGCGCTGTTCGTTGTAGCAGTCGATGTGCTTTGCCTTCTCCAGTGCACCCGAGAAGTCCTTGTCCACGAGCAGGTCCACACTCTCGCGTCCGTTCTCCATGCGTCCCGAAGCATTGATGCGCGGCCCAATCTTGAAGATTATGTCGCTCATGGATATGTCCCTGCCGCCCAGTCCGCAGATGTCGATAATGGCTTTAAGGCCTATGCTCGGGTTCTGGTTGAGCGTCTTCAGTCCGTGGTAGGCAAGGATGCGGTTCTCGTCGGTCACCGGAACGATGTCGGCGGCGATGCTCACGGCGCAAAGGTCGAGTAGGGGTATGAGCCTTGCAAAGGGTATGCCGTTGTTCTTGGCAAACGCCTGCATCAGCTTAAATCCCACACCGCATCCGCACAGATGCTTGAAGGGGTAGCTGTCGTCGGGCCGTTTGGGGTTGAGTATGGCCACGGCAGGCGGCAGCTCTTCGTCCGGCATGTGGTGGTCGCATATAATAAAGTCGATGCCTAACGATTTGGCGTAAGCTATCTCGTCCACCGCCTTGATGCCGCAGTCGAGTATGATGATAAGCTTTACGCCTGCCTCCTTGGCATAGTCGATGCCCTTCTTGCTAACGCCGTAGCCTTCGTCGTAGCGGTCGGGGATGTAGTATTCGATGTTGGAGTAGAACTGTTGTATAAATTTGTACACCAGCGCCACAGCCGTACATCCGTCCACGTCGTAGTCGCCATATACCAAGATGCGCTCTTTGCGCCCCATGGCGTCGTTCAGGCGGTCGACGGCGAGGTCCATGTCCTTCATAAGGAAGGGGTTGATAAGGTCGGCCAACTGCGGGTGGAAGAATCGCTTGGCAGCTGACTCTGTTGTTATGCCGCGTCTAATGAGCAGCCAGGCGAGTATTGGGCTGATATTCAGCTTCGCCCCCAGTTCGTCAGCCGCCTGTTTCTCCTCTGTCGTAGGTGGCTTGTAATTCCATTTGAATAACATTATATATAGTATTTGTTTTTTCCTTTTCGGTGTATGGGGTGGCGGATTCTTTGCCTGGTGTATGGGCAAACCGCGTGTAAAGTTACAAAAATATTACGTAACAATGGAATAATGATAACGTTTTAAAGTATTTTTTTGTAATTTTGCAGGCTGTAATTTGTATCAGCATGAAAATAGGATTCGACAACGAGAAGTATCAGAAGATTCAGTCTGAACACATTAAGGAACGTATTTCACAGTTTGACGGAAAGCTGTACCTCGAGCTTGGAGGCAAGCTTTTCGACGACCACCACGCCAGCCGTGTGCTTCCGGGCTTTATGCCGGACAGCAAGTTGCGCATGTTTCAGAAGATAAGCGATAGCATAGAGATAGTTATCGTGATTAGTGCCACCGACATCGAGAAGAACAAGAAGCGTGCCGACCTCGGCATAACCTACGACGAGGATGTACTGCGTCTGCGTGGCGAGTTTCAGAACCGTGGCTTTATGGTCGGTTCGGTTGTCATCACCCACTACAACGGGCAACCTGCCGCTATCGCCTTTCGCCAGCGACTGGAGCGCGACGGCATCAAGACCTACTGCCACTACCTCATAGAGGGCTATCCGCACAACGTGGCCCTTATAGCCTCTGACGAGGGATTCGGCAAGAACGACTATGTAGAGACCGAGCGTCCGTTGGTCATCGTTACAGCCCCCGGTCCTGGTAGCGGCAAGATGGCTGTGTGCCTTAGCCAGCTATACAACGAGAACAAGCGCGGCGTGCGTGCCGGCTACGCCAAGTTCGAGACCTTCCCCGTATGGAACCTTCCGCTCAAGCATCCGGTAAACATTGCATACGAGGCAGCCACTGCCGACCTCAACGACGTCAACATGATTGACCCCTTCCACCTTGAGGCATACAACAAGATAGCCGTCAACTACAACCGCGACATCGAGATATTCCCCGTGCTCAACGCTCTGTTTGAGGGCATATATGGATCCAATCCATACAAGTCGCCAACGGATATGGGTGTCAATATGGTTGGCTTCTGCATCAGCGACGACGAGGCTTGCTGCGAGGCTTCAAAGAACGAGATTGTACGCCGCTACTATGCAGCCACCAACAAGCTTGCATGTGGAGCCTGCAACGAGTCGGAGATATCTAAGATACAGATGCTCTTCAATCAGGCTAAGATAACAACCGACTTCCGTCGCTGCACCGTTGCCGCCAAGAACTTTAAGAAGGAGACGGGCCATACATCGTCTGCCATCGAGCTTGAGGACGGCACCATCATCACCGCCAAGTCGAGTGAGCTGCTCGGTTGTTCGGCTGCCTTGCTGCTTAACGTTATGAAGCACCTTGCCGGCATCGACCACAACATAAAGCTCATACCTCAGTCGATGATTGAGCCGATACAGCATACCAAGATTAGCTACCTCGGCGGACGCAATCCGCGCCTCCATACCGATGAGGTTCTTGTGGCGTTGTCGGTATTGTCGGAGAAGGACGACAACTGTCGCCGTGCCCTTGAGCAACTGCCCAAGCTGCGTGGATGCCAGGTTCACTGCACCGTTATACTGAGCGATGTCGACCAGAAGATATTCAAGAAGCTTGGTGTGGACATCACTTGCGAGCCTGTGCTTAAGCGATAAAGTGACAGAAGTGTAAATTGCAGTTTATCGGCGAAAGGCGTTCTGATGTTCGTGTAATGTACGTATAATATATTGTCCGTATAATGGACATATAATTTATGGCTCGTATAATGAACGTATAATTTTACTTGTAGTTCCTTTGTGTGTAGTTCCCACAG
>OIWQ01003735.1_pt1 | contig 13287 bp, 9 predicted proteins | sample 1587571 | NCBI WGS metagenome assembly OIWQ01 (sample SAMEA3888910, study PRJEB22519) | human gut metagenome | biome: human gut; feature: human-associated habitat; material: faeces | place: Denmark | collected 2010 | reverse complement strand
TACTCGCTGGGCTACCCACGGGGAACCAAATGACGCAAACGCTCACCCCCATACTTCTATGAACGGTCTTTTCTCTATCGTCCACAACGGAATTATCGAGAATCACGCTTTATTAAAGGAAAAATTACAGGCCAGAGGCTATTCATTCCAAAGTGAAACCGACACGGAAGTACTAGCAAACCTGATCGAGTACATTTACACGAAAGGCCAAGTCAACGCGGAGAATGCCGTGCGTCTTGCTTTGACTAAGGTTATCGGAGCCTACGGACTGGTTGTTCTATGCAAGAACGAACCGGACCAGCTCGTGGTGGCAAGAAAAGGTAGCCCGCTCGTGATCGGTGTGGGCCAAAGCGAATATTTCGTGGCCTCGGATGCAACACCTATCGTGGAATACACGAAAAACGTGATCTATTTAAACGATGACGATGTTGCCATTTTGAAGAGGGACGAAATGATCCTAAAAACGATCAAAAACACCCCTGTTTCATTAAGTATTCAGCAAGTGGACATCGACATCGAGAAAATCGAGAAAGGCGGTTTCCCGCATTTCATGCTGAAAGAAATTTTTGAACAGGTAAATTCAATATACGACACGATCCGCGGACGCGTAAATGCCGAGGCATCGGAAATCTACCTAGGGGGAATCTCCGAGATCATCCCGAAGATGGTCAACGCCCACCGCATTATCATTATCGGTTGCGGTACATCATGGCACGCCGGAACGGTAGGCGAATACATCTTGGAAGAATTTACCCGAATCCCGGTAGAAGTGGAATACGCGTCGGAATTCAGATACCGGAACCCGATAGTAGATGCCAACGACATTGTTATTGCCATTTCACAGAGTGGTGAAACGGCCGACACGCTGGCAGCCATCAAGTATGCCAAAGCACACGGAGCCACGGTTATCGGCATCTGTAATGTCGTGGGATCAAGTATCGCCCGGGAAACCGATGCAGGGGTGTACACTCACGCAGGCCCGGAAATCGGGGTTGCCTCCACGAAAGCATTCACAGCTCAAATATCCGTGTTGGCCATGATGGCCTTACAGATCGGCCACCGCAAGGGAACATTATCCGACGAACTGTACAAAAAATATATCAACGAACTGTATAACTTACCGGACAAGGTGAAAGCGATTCTGGAAAAGAATGACAAGATCAAGGAGATCGCGGCCATTTACAAGGACTCCACGAACGCCATTTACCTGGGAAGAGGTTGTCAATTCCCGGTTGCCCTAGAAGGTGCGCTAAAACTGAAAGAGATTTCTTACATCCACGCGGAAGGTTACCCGGCAGCAGAGATGAAACACGGTCCGATCGCCTTGATCGACGAGAATATGCCGGTTTTTGCCATCGCCACGAATGACAACTATTACGACAAGATCGTTTCCAACATCAAAGAGATCCAATCCCGGAAAGGACACGTGATCGCTCTTGTCAATGATAACGATGCACAAGTGAAAAAACTGGCGGAACACGTGATCGAAATTCCTGAAACACTGGAATATCTTTCCCCACTTCTGAACGTGATTCCATTACAGCTCATCTCCTATCACATTGCCGTGATGCGAGGCTGTAACGTGGATATGCCGAGGAACTTGGCTAAATCCGTAACGGTAGAATAAAGACTAAAAAAGGTGGGAAAATCCCACCTTTTTTACTTATCCAATGCTTTCTGCCATTTCCAAGCATTTGCCAGAGTCTCCTCGATCGGTGTGACAGCCTTCCATCCCAGCTCGTTATTGGCCAAAGTCGTATCGGCCCAAACCTTCTCGATATCCCCGGCACGGCGTCCCACGACCTTGTAATTCACTTTTACCCCGGTTGCCCGTTCAAAAGCGTGAATAATTTCCAGCACGGAAAGCGCCTTTCCCGTACCGATATTGAAAAACTCGTAATTTTTCTTATTCTTCCCATCCAACAAGCGACGGATAGCCACCACGTGCGCTTGGGCCAGATCTACCACGTCAATATAATCGCGTAACGGAGAACCATCCGGCGTGTTGTAATCGTCACCGAACACGCTCAATTGCTCACGAATCCCGATAGCCGTCTGCGTCAAATAAGGAATCAAATTATTAGGTACTCCATTGGGCAACTCCCCGATAAACGCTGTCGGGTGGGCCCCGATCGGGTTAAAATAGCGCAATGCCAGAGCTTTCATGTCAGGTTCCACCCGCATCAGATCCCGAATAATATCTTCACTCATCACCTTCGTGTTCCCGTAAGGAGATTCAGCCTCGTGACGAGGTGTTTTTTCCGTTACCGGCAACACATCGGCCTGTCCGTACACCGTACAGGAAGAGGAAAACACCAAATTCGGCACCTTAAATTCCCGCATACAAGTCAACACATTCATCAAAGAGTTCAAATTATTGAAATAGTACTCCAAAGGCTTGTTCACCGACTCACCCACGGCCTTCAAAGCGGCAAAATGAATCACGGCCCGTATATCCGAATGGCGGGCAAAGAAATCCCGTGTAACCTCACCATCAGTAAGGTCTATCTCTTCAAACTCGGGACGTATCCCCGTGATCTTTTCTATCCCGTCCAGCACGTCCAGACTCGAATTCACGAGATTGTCAGCAATAATTACATCATAACCATTTTTCTGAAGTTCGACCACCGTGTGGGAACCTATATACCCTGTACCTCCTGTCACAAAAATTTTCATACGCCAATAATTTTATCTCAATTTATAACATTCTGAGTGTCTGCAATAGACACAACAAAGTAAATAATAATAATCCGAAATGCCTAAAATGAGTTTGACAACCTTACGTTTTTTCTTACCTTTGTGGCATGAATAAATATGTTGAACACATTGAAGAATTGCTCTATCTGCATGATTGCGTGATCGTTCCGGGGCTCGGAGGGTTCATTTGTGACTACACGTCCGCAAACATCAACGAGAAAACGGGGACCATCGTTCCCCCGTCTAAAAAAGTCGTGTTCAACAAGCACCTAAAACAAAATGACGGCCTTTTGATTGATTGGATCGCACGTAAAGAACAGATCGATTACGAGAAAGCGCAACGACGTCTGGCTCTATTTTGTGAAGAAATCAAGGTACGCTTGAATCAGAAACAAAAAGTGGACTTCGGAACAATCGGAACCTTCTCGGTTGACCGTCGGTTCAACGTTCTCTTCGAATCCAAGAACCACAATTTCCTGCCGGACGTGATCGGTATGGAATCCTTGCCTTTGGCAACTGTCAACGGGAAAAAGGCCCGCAAAACTCAAGATGAACTGATTAACACCGAATCCGGTAACCTCGTTACCCGTTTATTCAAATTCGGTTTATCGGCAGCCGTCGTAGCCGGAATCGTGGTGATCTCCCAACAGGACATATTCCAAGGAGACGGAATGACGAACATGACAAACATGCAACCCTCCCCGGTGAAAAACAAAACGATCATCGTGGAAGACCCTGCCGTGATCTCTCCGAACTATGACTTCGTGGATTATGATCCGGTTATTGATCTGCCCGGGTTGTCAGTTTCACGATAAGTACAATCAAATAAGCCGGGAAAACGATAAACAACGCAACCCACTTCAATAATAGGAAGAGTACCACAAGTATTCCCCAGAACCTCCAGTTCCATTTTTTCTTGAAATCATAACAAGAAATCAAGATATAAACGGGGATCATACAAGATAATGCTTTCACACCCCAAACAGCAAAACCGATGATCACTGCCCCCAAGAAACAATATAAAAGAGCATTCCCGTTCCACGAAAAGCTGGTTAACTTCAACGAGAACATCGGGATTTCACTGATCAGCAAAATGGCCAGCACCAAGGCAAAAAGAGCCAACAACCACGGTTTACCCCACATCGCCATGAAAAACTCTTCCTGATGATAACGGGTAAATACCAACATCACCCAAAACAAAGCGTTCGACGGGGTCGGCAAACCGATAAACGAATGAGTTTGTCGCACATCCAAATTGAACTTAGCCAAGCGATAAGCCGAGAAAGCCGGAACCAGAAACGGCACGTACATAAGCGCCCCCTGCCAAGAATTTACCGCGAACAACTCCCCACCACTATATCCCAAATCACGAATCAGAAAAAAAGCCATCACGGAAGGCATCACCCCGAAACTAACCATGTCGGCCAAGGAATCCAGTTCCTTGCCCATTTCAGATTTCACATGCAGCAAACGAGCGGCAAAACCATCAAAGAAATCAAATACCATCGCCAAAATCACGAGCCAAGCAGCAAGGTACAGATGCCCGTGAAAAGCAGCATAAATAGCCACCGTGCCGGACGTAACGTTCATACAGGTAATCAGATTAGGTATATGTTTCTTCATGGTATTACTTTTTATGATCTGAACACGAAAATAGTTCTTTTTACGATAGATAAACTACATTTTTATTACTTTTGTTGCAAATTCGTTTTAAATATGGCTAAATTTCTCATTATCAGGTTCAGCTCCATCGGAGACATCATCCAATGCATGAATGTCGTGAACGGCATCAAGAACCATTTCCCCGATGCTGAAATTCACTGGATTGCCCGGAAAGACATGGGGTCTTTTCTTAACATGGACAAACGCATCGACCGGGTATGGGGATATGATAAGAAAACGGGATTCAAAGGTTTATTACAAATGGCCCGTCAACTGAAAGCCGAGAAATTTGATTATATCTACGACGCTCACAGCAACATTCGCTCCAACATCTTGAAAGCCGTGTTACTCCCGCCCTTTTACCATCTTTTTCCAAGAGGACCGCATTACACGCTACGCCACAAGGACCGCTGGAAACGATTTTTGCTTTTTAAACTACGGATAAACAAATTCGACAAACCGTTCCGAGGCATCGTTTCTTACCAGAAACCACTAGCCACGTGGGGAATTACGAATTTTGAATCCGATTACAGTGATTGGAATTTTCCGGTAGAATACGAGGAACGTTTTCACCGTACGCTTACCCCGAAGACCATCACACTCATTCCTTCCGCCAACTGGGAAATGAAACGTTGGCCGGTTAGTAACTGGCAGCAAGTGATCCAACTTATGCCCGACTACCGTTTCATCATTCTGGCTGGCCCGACCGACACGTTCTGCGAGACCATCAAGGCTATCGCACCCGAAAGAGTCAACAACCTGACAGGAAAAACCAGTCTATTGGAATCCTGTTACCTCGTGAAGCAATCCAACCTCGTGATCAGTGGGGATACCGGTTTTCTTCACGCTGCGGACCTGTTCCACACGAAAGCCATCGCCTTGATGGGCCCGACGGCCTTCGGCTACCCCACGGGCAAACAAGTCGAAGTCATCGAAGTCGATCTTCCCTGCCGCCCCTGTACCAAAGACGGTCATGGTAAATGCAAACAATCCATCTGGCAAAAATGTATAGTCGACATTCTCCCAAAACAAGTAGTCAACACAGCCCTAAGAATTTTAAATCTTATGGATTAAATGATTCAATGATTTCCGATTAGGTGATCCCTTTCTATCCTTTTTTTAATCTCCTAATCATTAAATCGTCAATTACTTAATCATTTCAATTGTCTTGTTTCAGTACCACATAGAACGTCGTACCCTCATTCTCCACGCTTTCAAAAGTGATCGAGCCACCCATCGCCTCTATAATCTTGTAGGACATCGCTAAGCCTAGTCCCGTTCCCCCGGACTTTGTCGTAAAATTAGGCTCGGAAATTCGATCCCGGATACTTTCCGGTATCCCGCAACCGTTATCTTTAACAAGCAATATGATCTTGCCTAACACCGTTTTCAGTCGCACCAACACGTGCCCTTCCCGTCCTTCCGGGATACTCTGTTCCGCATTCTTCAACAAATTCACGATTACCCGGTTCACCTGATCCCGATCACCATACACGGAAACATTCGGCTCTATATCGCATTCCATGGCATCCACGTTCTCATGGAACAACTTTGCACAGCCGTTTACCAATTCACTCAGGTCGAACCACTCGTTATTCGCCTCCTGTAACTTGGCAAAATCAGAGAAAGCCGAGGCAATCGATGCCATATGATCAATCTGTTCGATCAACACGGCCGAAATATCCTTAAACCGCTGGCGCACTTCCTCCATATCCCCCTTCTGCAACGTGCGCTGCATGAACTGCAAATTCAACTTCATCGGGGTCAACGGGTTTTTGATCTCGTGAGCAATCTGCCGGGCCATTTCCCGCCAAGCACTCTCCCGTTCCGACTTCGCTAACTTCTTCACGTTCGCCTCCAGTTTATCAACCATCTCGTTATACTCCTTCACCAGCATACCGATTTCATCCCGCTCGTGGTACACAATCTTCTCGTTCTTTCCCCCCACCCTCATCTGACGCAATTTTTCATTCACCACTTGTAGCGGTTTCGTGATCCGCTCGGCCACGATACTCGACAGAATAAAGGCAAGCACCATCACGATCATGGCAATATTTACCGCTATAATCACGATCAGCAAAATATCCTTGTTCAGTTCCTCCCCACGGGTAAAATACGGGATACTCAACACGTACCTCTCCCCGCTCTCCAACACCAATGGCATATACACGGCCATGTATGTCAATTCCACGATTCGTTCATCCTGAACAAAATTAATCTGCTCTTTCTTAACGATCTGCTCAAAGGCCTTCGGATTCAACAACGTCCCATCAAACCCCTTCTCGAATATCACTGGCCGGGAAGTTGCCACGAGAACCCCTTCCCAGTTATAGATATTAATATCTACCCAAAGCACCTCGGACATATCTTTCAATTTCTTCAATATCTGGGGACACTTCGCGGCATCCACGCAATCATTATGTTCCAGTTCATCCGTTATATACCGCGACAACTCGATCACCTTCGAACTATGCCGACGTTCAAAACTCTCGGCATTCACGATAATACTCATAATCGTCATGATCAGGAATAATGCACCAATCAACGTGATGATATTTCTTTTGATCCTCAACGTGAGGCTTGTCTGTCGGAAACTTCCCCATCCCCCGTCAAATCGGAAGAACATCCCGTAAGAAGTCAGGATAGCGCTGACAAAAATGGCGTACAACAAATTCAAGTAGTAAAGTGCAAACACATCATCCCCCAAACTCACGATACATACCCCATCATTCTCCACGGGAATCACCATGTGCGAGAACCCATCCATATTCATAATCCGGGCATGTTCGATCTTTCCGAAACGTTCCAGAGAACGGGGATAACTAAAATCCCCTTTGGAATCCACCAGTATCCCATCCTTGTACTTCGCGTAAGAATAAGGATAACGAGCCTCCTTCTCGGCTCCAATCTCCCTAGATAGAATCTGAGCATACCCGATCCCTTCATGCCTGTTTTTCGACTCGAAACGAATATACACGCAACTACCACCCCGAGGAGTTGAGAAAGAAAAACGCCCGAGGTACTCAACCACCCCGTCAAAATCTTTTATATTGAAAAACGACGTGTACCCAACACGGGTTCCCAAACTATCAATTAGCTTGTCGTAATACTTGTCACAACCGTATTTTTCGTAAGTAGGAGTCAACAATATCGTGTCCCGTGGATCACATATCATCGCCTTGCAAGTATAATAAAATCCCGTCATATCCAATAACTCGCTTGAAATATAAGCCGCCAATAAGTCCGTATCCCCCACTGTCACCAGCGAATCCACTTTCTGGCTTTGTTTTATTTCCTCGTTAACTTCCAATAACTTATGCTCGAAAATCGGGTCTCTCTCCTTGATAATCTCGTTTGCGAAACTTGCCCTCACCCCTTGTTCACGGTGAATCTCGCTACTCTTTGCCAGAAAAATGATGTAAATACAGACCACCACAAGTGCAATCATGAAAATACTCTTTTGGGCATCCTGTTTCATTAGGTACACCCCCAGAATAAACAACAAATAAAGCGATAACGGGAAAAGACACTCCAACGGGGACAACGAAAAATTAAAGAAATAACAAAGAGCCGCACAAAAAACAAGCACTCCAGTTACTCCGAAAAACGCCTGACTGATAGAGAACAAATTCTGGAAATAACGCACAGAACTGTTGATCAACACGATAAATCCCATCCCGGCAATAATCAACGTGATAAAAGCCACGATTGACGAGAAATCGACATTGATGAAACGGGCAATATTCAAGCTGACCTGCGTACTCTCGATTAACGTGTTAATCGAAAAGTGTAACAAATTCGTGTAGAAAAACACGCCTATCACGAATCCTACGAGGAATATATATTTATAACGCACCAAACGAGGCTCGTCATACTTAATTTTCAGCTTGTTAAAGGTTATAAAGAAATAATGTGCCAAACAGAACATCGTGACAAACAAATCTCCCACTGACACGATAAACCGTCCCCCAACCTGACTAGTCGTGAAAATAGGCAAAGCATAAAGAGTTTGCGGAACCTTGTATTCAACCATCAAGGCACGCATCAGCACGATAAAGCAGAAAAAACCGAACACGTGAAACAGTTGCATCCGGAACGATCGGGCCCTATCCAGCGATATTTCGTAAGCATAAAACAACAAGAAAAGAAACATGATATAGGGGATCAACAAGAAATAAGTGGGCACAACATCCCCATGCTCCACTCGACTCTCTATCTTGAACAAAGGCCTCCCGTCACGGTTGTACACGAGTTCTCCCCCATCTTCCCACGTCTCCCGGATAATCACCTTACTCGCGTCATCCAAATTTTCCCCCAATGACGGGTTAAAATGACTTTTCACGTAGTTACTCGAATACGGGTAATCCTCTTTTATAAACAGGAGTGCGTAATAAACCGTGTCCCCGACGGCATGTTTGCGAACATCAAAATAAAGATTATTAATCTTCACCAAATCATTTCCCGCTGACAATATCTCGTACAAACGAGGCGAACCGATTCTCTCGTTACTCCAGTAAACCAACTTTCCCTCCTTAAAACCAACCAGCACAGACTGTTTACCTTTCCATTCCGGCTTTTGCCGCTCTGCCTCATGATCCAGTTTCCGCAACTGATCGTCAAGTCGTTTCTCCTCAAATTTCACCCCCTCCTGAAAAAGAAATAATTTCTTATCCACGGACCAATCGTTCAGAGAATACTCCCACAAAGAGCCCACGACCAAACAAAATATGGCAAGTGACAGTACAAGCCAAAATTTCTTCATGCTTTTCACCCTCGCTTTATTCATGATGATAAGGTTCTCCTTTCAATATAGTCATAGCCCTATATAATTGTTCCGTGAAGATCATCCTCACCATCTGGTGAGAAAAGGTCATCTTGGATAGTGATATTTTCATGCTTGCACGTTTATATACTTCTTCCGAAAAACCGTAAGGTCCCCCGATGATAAATACAAGTCGCTTCATACTTGTCAGCATCTTCTGTGCCAAAAAGTCCGCAAAAGCCTTTGAAGTGTACTCGTTTCCCTTCTCATCCAACAAAATCACATAATCCGCCGCCTCCAACTGCCCCAACAACAATTCTCCTTCTCGTTCTTTTTGCTGTATCTCGCTCATGTTTTTCGTGTTCCGCACATCCGGGATCACCTTCATCTCGTAAGGGATATAATATTTCAAACGTTTCTCGTACTCGGCAATCCCCGCCCGTACAAACTCCGCATCTGTCTTTCCTATCACTAACAAACAAACTTTCACACCACGAATTTTATCAATTATACTAATAAGTTCATCTACACGCAAATGTAAATAAATTTACGGTATCTCCCACGAACCTTCAAAAAAAAGCCCCTCAATATTTGCCCAAATTTCAATAAAACACTATATTTGCACCCGTTAAAGGCTAACCACTTTAACACACGCAAGTGTAGGTCCTATAGCTCAGCTGGTTAGAGCACCTGACTCATAATCAGGGGGTCCTTGGTTCAAGCCCAAGTGGGACCACAGAAACAGAGAGAGTTACGAAAGTGACTCTCTTTTCTTTTACCCTCAAAAATGCCATTTTCAGCCCAATGTTTAAACTACGGTTAAACCAATTTGTCAACCAGAATGTCAACCAAGATTTTGATCTCATTCCTTAACGATACATCAAAAATGGAAAAACATAAACAACATTTACCCTTGTCTCGGGATTACGAGTAACCGTTGGTTTATTCTTGCCTGCAGGTTGCCTCCCTGTTAGCTCCCCACATCTTTTCTCGGCAAATGTTATCTTTGCTTATATCTTGTTAAAATGGCGGCGATAATCGGGCGATGATCGGGCGACAATCGGGCGACAGCGCCTAACAGCCTTTTAAGAGGCGCCCAACGACCTAGCAATTTCCATGATTTACCCTAGGAAAACCCCATTAAATCCTATAAAAAAGGGTTCACCTACCGGGCTCTTCAATAAAAAAAGGCCACACGAATTGTCGAACCGCGATACGGTAACCGCACCTACAACTGCCTTATCATCTCGAATTGTTTTCCCGTCGGTTCAATATTCTTCGAGCGCAAGAATGCGGTCATCGAATCGCAAGTAACATCGGTGTTCAATATCTTTACGGAATTTAATTTATTCATTTCGAGCATCTTTTGGAACAGCAAGGAGCCGATGCCCTTACGACGGAACGATCTGTCAACAGCAATCTGGGTAACATCCCCGGACACGGGTTCGAAAACCCCGTACCCAACCAACCTGTCTTCCGTGAAAACACCCAAGCAAACGAAAGTATCAGCCGCCCTGCCTATCGCCTCCAAACTATTCTGCCAAGACGGCTTGAAATCCCAGAAATCAGAGATCGAAACGTGATCTTCGATCCGAATAGCCTGTAACGTGTAAGGAATATCAACGTGTACCTCGTTCCGGACCTGTCTGTTCTCCGCCCTAAAATAATAAAACTCCCGCATCACCCGGAACCCAATCTTCCGATAAACGGAAACCGCTCCCGTGTTATGTTGCAACACTTCCAACAAGTACTCTTTAACTCCCGCCTCCTTCAAATAAGGAATGGAGGACTCAAACACCCGTGTTGCCAACCCGGTTCCCCGGTAATCTTTCAATGTTCCGGTTCCCGTGTCGTATGCTGTCCGAATCCCGTTGAAATCCCCGATCCCGTTACAAGTAAACGAAACGATCTTATCCCCGTCAAAAGCGGCAAAAGAAAGTTCCGGATCAAAACCTCGTCGTTTCAGCATGGCCTGTAACTCCGTGCGATTCAATTGCATCTCATACTCGGCAAAAGCCTGCCGGAACGCCTCGAATAGTTCATCGAAACTCGTATTCTTCAAAGACTTAATTTCAATATCCGTCATGTCATCAATCATTAGCATATTGTACAAAGATAGCCAAAACAGGAAAACATCACTCACTTAATATCATGATTTTAAAGAGTACAGGCATATTAGAAACATTAAAGTCTATCCGGTTGGCATCGTAACCGAAAATCTTTTATACTTTTGTAGAGATTTAAGCAATAGAGATAAGAGTATGAAGGATTTAACCGTATCAAGACCTTTCAGTGAAGAGGAGTACAATGCATTACTGCAACAGGCTGTAGCAGTAATCGAGTCTTCTCGCCTACAGATAGCAAAGCAACTGAATACAATAGCCATATCTTCCTATTGGGAAGTTGGAAAATTGTTAGCTGAACGCAAACTTGAGAGTGAGCACGGCGATAGCGTCGTCAAACGATTATCTGTCGATTTGAAATCAAGGTACCCGGAAATGGGTTTGTCTCCAAGAAACCTATGGAACATGAAACGTTTCTATCTTCAATATAATCAGGATGATACAAAAGTGCAACAAGCTGTAGCACTTTTACCATGGGGACATAACTTACTTATAATGAGTTATAATTTGCCTGCCGAGTATGTTGTTTTCTATGCCAATGAAGTGGTCACCAAAGGGTGGTCACGTGATATGTTGCGACATGCTTTGAAGTCTGATTATCATCTTTCGATACAAACAAACGAGAAATCCAATAATTTCAGAGCCACATTGCCAATCAAGCAAGCGGAATATGCCAATGAGGTATTCCAAAGCAGCTATAATCTAGGATTTGTTGATGCCGTCGAGCCGCTTAAAGAGCTGGCGTTGGAACGTCGTCTTGTCAAGAAAATTACCACTTTCATAATGGAGTTGGGAAGCGGATTCAGTTTCATCGGTAATCAACATACATTAGCATACAATGATAAGGAGTATCGGGTTGATTTGTTGTTTTTCCATCGTCGTCTCCGTTCTATGGTTGCGATTGAGCTGAAAATCGGTGAATTCAAACCCGAATATGTCGGCAAAATGAACTTCTATTTGTCTCTATTGGATAAGCTGGAGAAAGCACCCGATGAAAATCCATCCATCGGTATTATCCTATGTGCAGAAAAAGACCATTTGGAAGTAGAATTAGCTCTGCAAGATATACATAAGCCGATAGGAGTTGCTGAATATCAATACTTGCTACCCAAGAATAAGTTGCAGGAGTTGGTTACTGATGAAATCAAAAAATCAAGAAGAAAGAAGTAATTACAAGTAAGTTTTAATAAGATTCCAATAAATTATGTCATCCTTGAAAAAGTTTACTGCAAATGGAATAAACCCATGTCAGGATTAAAATGTTATCAATCATTAGCATATTGTACAAAGATAGCCAAAACAAGAAAACATCACTCTTTCATTAATACCCGTTTCGAGACCCGTGGGACAATCACCCGATGGAACGACTTGATAAAGAAGAAATAGATCCGACCTATCCGGTTGTGATATTTCACCCATGTGGAGATTTCCGTGGTCTGCCTGCCTCCTTCTTCCGGGCAAATAAATACCGAAACGTAAAAAAGTAAATGACTATCATCCATTCGCATGATCGCCTCCCGTTCATTTTCCTCCACGATCAGGTTCTTTACCTGCGGAGTTCTCGTTTCGATCCCGAAAGGTTTCACGAGAAAGGCCCGGAATTTGTACAAGGCCCGGAGCCACACGGGATTATACGAGAATATTCTTGTAATGATCTCCGCCGGAGATAACCCGTTCACGTCGGTTTGTACCGAAAATGTGTCATGGTAATCCACCGGAAGATATTTTTCAATTAGCCGACCCGTTTCGTTCGTACCATTCATTGGTGTGACATTTTAAATAGAAGTTCAAACTTCGATCTCGTAAATCCGGGAGTTCTCGCCCCACGGATGGTACCCTTGTCCGATATAGCGGAACCCGTATTTCTCGTAATACCCCACGTGTTCTGTTGAAAGGTACATACGGCTGAATCCCGCCCTACGGGTATCTTCTTTCGCTTTTTCAATCAACAACACGGCATAAGCATTTCCCCGATACGCCTCCTCGATATACAAGGCACAAAGCCAAGGGTATAAATCCATCCGGCTGATAAAATCATTCGTG
>OIWQ01003734.1_pt1 | contig 13287 bp, 19 predicted proteins | sample 1587571 | NCBI WGS metagenome assembly OIWQ01 (sample SAMEA3888910, study PRJEB22519) | human gut metagenome | biome: human gut; feature: human-associated habitat; material: faeces | place: Denmark | collected 2010 | reverse complement strand
TTGACTACAACTACCATTTTATGGGAGATTACTATGACAGATTAGCAGATGAGATGGTCACTCAGAACGTTGACCTTCTTGATAGTAAAGGTATTGAGACTGTAGAAGATGTGAAAGACAACTTTATGCGTGAGTCTTTCAAAGGTGTTCAATACTTTATTGAAAATCGTCACTGCATGGGTTTATAATCATGAAGAAGAACATCTGTAGAACAGACTATGGTGAAGTAGTCAATGATGACGGAGTAGTTATTTACAGAGTTTGGGCAAGTGATTACTCAACCGTTGTAGAGTCTTTAGATAACTACATCAATGGGACTCGTGAAAACGTCAGAGCAACTAATCTTGATTCGTTAATAGACACTTCTCGAAAACGGAGAAAGAAAGATGAATGAAGTCTTTGACCCATATGCACCTCAAGATTCTTGGGAGGCTGATAGAGAGGCTGAAATGGAGAGTTATATCTGTCCAATGGATATAGAAGAGATGAAAGACTTTGTATCTTTCAGATTCTCTAAAGAGATTGAGAAGCTAAAACTTTCTCAGGCTCAAGTAGCAACTGTTTGTGAAATCTCACAGAGTCGTGTGTCAAATATCATTAACGACCCTCAAAAGATTTCTTTAGAGTACATGCTTAATGCTTGTACAAAACTTGGTGTAAATTTTAACTTAAGGCTGGCAGATTAATATGAAACGTGAAAATGCAATCTTTAATGATAACTTTGCAATTGGCTTCTATGGTAAACCAACTCCAGCAGAGAAACTTTATGGTAATGCAATTCTGGAGACCTTGAAAGAGGTTTACACAACTGGTGGTATGAAGCATACTGAAGCAAACCGTGTAAGAGGTTATATGGCAATTGGCTCTGCAATCTCTAACATCAAACTTGAAACTACAAGTGCTAAAAAGGTACGAGACCACTTCATCAAAGAGTTGTCAGAGAACCTAGATGGTGTTGAAGTCAAGGCTGTCTGGTTAGATGTTGATGGTCACAACTACACAACTTTTGTGTTTAAAAATGAGGATATCAAATGTCTCTTCCCTTAAAACTCGATTTATACTTTGGGTACAGTGTATTGCAAGGCAGCATACTATCACTACCAAAGTCAGATTATCGTTGTGATTTAGGTTCTGTGAAACGTGCATCACACTTCAATAACAACATTTTAGGCTTGCAGACACTTCACAGGTGGCTTGAGGAAGATGGACGGTTGAATGAGTATCTTCACCAACTCGAACTAGCCAAAGAAGAAGGTCATATGGGCTATGAAATGCTTCCACGTCTTTACAAACCTGTAAGTCCAAATGAGATTCGTTGGAATGAGCAAGCTGTTGAGAGCTATAATAAATTTAATATAACTATTGGCTCCAGAGCTTGGAAGGAGTATGAAAAACTCCGTGAAATCATCATACAGGCCATTGGAAAGCGTGTAGCAAAAGGTCTTGCTTATGATGAAAAGGTTGACTGGAAGACACAAAAGTGTATAAAATTCTTCAAGTACGATAATGACAAAGATACTTTTGTAGAGGTTTAACATGAAAATTGGAATTACCCTTTGCCAGCCTGAAGCAGAGTTCTTGAAATCAATGTTGTCTGAGCATATGAAGTCCACAAATCATACTGAGAAGACATTCTTGATTGACACAAACTATGATGCAGGAACTATTGAGTTCATTGATGAAGACACTACTGATTCCTTGTGTGTTCTTCCTGCTCACTTATTTACTCCAGAGCTACGGGACAGTCGTTCTATTGAAGTTAATCTGGAGCCAAGTATTGAACTGTACTCAGATACACAGTATCCAAGAAGTTTTAAAGCATTGCTAAACATCTTCATAGCTGATATTGTAGATATTGTTAAGCAGACTGAAGGTGGTCATATAGTAACTGCTGAGTATGAACAAGGAACTATCAAGCTGACAGGTGACTTTGGTTCTATGAGTTTCTTAGACTTTGTGCCAAAACACTTTGAAGATTTTCTGTCAAGTGAAGTTGATGACCTTGATTTCATACTAAAATTTGAACGCACTTTTAAGGTAAACAAAAAATGAAAATCTTAAGCGGAGTATCACAGTGTTACATGAATGATGGTGAGCCAGTTAAATGCTGCCATTGTGGAGGTGAGAACTTCCAAGGTGAAGTTTCAGAGATTGTCTCTGGCAATATCGCTGAAGAGTACACCCGTTGCTGTGGATGTGGAAAGATTTTATCTTTTTGGGCTTATGGAAGTTATGAACCACAACCTCACCTTATTTACCATCCGAACAGGATTGTGAAGCGTGTTCTGAACTGGTTCATTATCAAAGGATTTACAAAATGATTAAGCTAATTTTTGCAAGTGGTATTAACGGGGAATTTGGCACAGCTACTGGAATGCCTTGGCCTCGTAATAGACAAGATATGGCAGAGTTTAAGAAGCAGACTGTTAACCAGTTAGTCTTGATGGGTAGCGAAACTTGGAAGACTCTTGGGAGCAAACCTTTGCCAAACCGTGAGAACCTTGTCTTAACAAACTCTCTTGACTTTTATGGTCTGGACTTTAAAGATGACTCTCATTGCAAAGCAAGAGTTAAGTCTGAAGCTTTTGGGGCTTTCCTAAAGTATATTGATAGTTCTATTGAGGAAGATGTTTTAGTAATCGGTGGAGCCAATATCTTAATCTCAGCTTTGCCGTATGCTGACGTAGTTTTCCACAGTGTTATTAAGGAAGTTACTGAAGAGACTACTGTCAAGCTACCTTATGAGGGTTTCTTCCAGTACTTGTATGACACAGAGTTATTTGCTAAAGTACAGTCCAAACCCTCAGAAGATAAGTCTGTGGTGTTTGATACCTATGTTCCACAAGTAAGAGGACGTTTCTAATATGTCACAAGCAGATGTAAGCTACAAAGCTATTTTAAACCATGTTTTATCAGTTGGTGAGTTGCGTAAAACCCGAACTGGCTCAGTGATTTCGACCTTTGCTCCACCTGAGTTCCGTTTTGATATGCGTAGTGGATTTCCATTAATCACCTCAAAACAAACATTTATGCGTCAAGTCCTCGGTGAAGCATTATGGTTTATGAACGGTGAAAACCAACTAGGCCATTTGCGTTACAGAACTTGGGGGGAGAACGATGGAGAGCGTTGGACTATCTGGACAGATGATTTTAAACGTTGGTTGAAAACAACCTATGCTACAGAGAATGATTGGCTGGAGGACGCTGGAGGCAGAATCTATGGAGTCCAATGGAGAGCCTACGAAGGTCATGGTGGCGTTGTTGTAGACCAGTTGAGTAATCTTGTAGAGAAGATGAGAAAGTCTCCTACAGACCGTTACATGCTCGTTAACGCATGGAATGCAGCAGATATCTCAAGTAACTCTATGGCATTAGCACCTTGTCATGTACTTTTTCAGATTTATATCTCGAACACTAATGAGGTGGATTTAAAATGGTATCAGCGTTCTTGTGATACGTTCTTAGGATTACCGTTTAACATCGCTTCCTATGCCTTTATCTTGGAAGTGTTGTGTAAACTGACGGGATATACACCGAGATATCTGATAGGTACTTATGGTGATACTCAAATCTACCAGAACCATATGTCGCAGGTTTTTCAACTTCTTGGTAATGAAGAGTTTCCAGCACCTAAGTTTGAAATTCACCAAGATTTGAAGTCTCTTGAAGACTTGAGACATATGACAGCAGATGACTTTCTAGGTGGGTTGAAAGGGTATAAACATGCTGGTAAGATTGAAGCACCTTTATCAGTAGGTAAGTAGAAACAAAAAAGGCTCCCGTAAAAAGGAGCCTTATAGTTATTTCTTTTTAGTGCTTTGGGTATTTTGTTCTGTAATTGCTTGCAAAGCTGATACAGATTGTGCTAAGTTGTTAACACTGTCAGAGAACTTATCAAGGGTCTTAGTCAACTTAGCGTTTTCTCCCTTAACATTCTCTAGCTGAACTTTCTGGTTCTCCATCCCTAATTGTAGGAGCTTCATATCAGATTGTAAGTCACGAATAGCTGAATAGTTACCTTTTGAGTAACCATCCAACTGCTGTAACTTATTTGTGATAGACACTTCCTGTTTACCATCAGAGACCTGCATTGTAGTGTACATACCAATTACACTGAAAATACCTACAACGATTGCACCAATATTATTCTTAAAAGCATCTTCAAGCCACTTCATTATTTCTCACCTTTAAAAGCCTTTTCCAAGGTATCTACAAATTCATCATCAATAGGTGTATCTGTTTTACTCGCAAGGTATCTTGCAAGCTTAAAGAACACTTTTTCAATCATGTATTCACTGAGAAGAGAAAAAAGAAGCTTCCAAAAGAATGCCCCAAGGTTTTTCATGAGGATTGCTAGAATGGTTGGCATTTAATCACCTTACTTCTTGAGCCAAGATGGTGAGAATACCTACTAAGAAATATTAACACCATCTTGACAGTTAGTCAACAAGGTAATTATGCAGTTCTTACCCAAGCCATTAATTTAATGTAAGTGTTAAGAACACTGAATGCTGCACCAGAACCAGTTGCACCAGTGTCACCACTGAATGTGTGGTTGTGTCCACCAATACCTACACCGTGAGCATGAGCACCTACCCAACTTGTTCTACCTGTCCAAGTTCTGGAAGCATAGAAGTTAACTGGCGCACCATAAGTGAAGTTAGAACCTGTCCAGCTATGCCCACCTTGGCTACCACTCATTGCAAAAGCACCGTCTGCAACGTAGAACGAGTTATTATCACTTCTAAACCATCCAAAGTTACCAGAGATTTCCATATTACCTCTGTCATGGTCGTGAGCACCCTGACCATCTGTGTACTTAGTTCCATAGTCAAACCAAGAAGTTGTCCCAGAGAAGCCGTGAGTGTGTGCAGGGATGTGACCAACACTTAATGCAACCGTATCAGCACCACCAAGACCTTTCACATCAGAGCCATTTGCAGAACCAATTCTAATAGTTCTGTTTGCACCCTCTGTCAAGTAAGTCCAAGTAGTGCCTGGGAAAGCTGTATTTGGGTTGACATTAGAAGCAAAGAACGTCACAATACCAACTGGATACACTTTTTTAAGGTCTGTAGCATCAGTTACAGCGGAAGCAATACGTTGGTCTACTTCAGCCTTGGTGTAAGCACCAAGTTCAGAGGGTGTAGGTTTGTCTTGGTCTGTGTAGATTTTAGCCCAAACCTCTTCAAAACCAAATCCATCCCTTGCTGTTCTATAATAGATTCCAGTATTCTTGTAGTTAAATTTAAACTGTGCAGTCGGTGTAGATGCACCAACTCCAAGGTACATTTGGTAAACTAAGTGAGTAGACCCACCAGTTGAATTTGTAACACTGTACAAACCTGTTTTTGCATTCCAAGCAATACCTGTTGCATCACCAACTTCTGTTCCCGTTCCAGATACACCAGACAACATATATCTTGAGTTTGCAGCAGATTGTGTGTAGTATCTTGAGTCAAAGTTTGACCAATCTGTAGGCTGAACCTGACCAGTTACTGATACGCTTCTATTGAACATGAAAGTATCAGCAATTTCTAACTGCGCACCACCGCTTGAGTAGTTGTATAGGAATAGAGAGTTTGGTCTACTACCTTCACCGTTACCAACATACCAACGTCTGTTGCCGTCTTCATTAGAGCCAACAATGTACAGTGGTGAATTAGCTGTCCCACTTTGCAATGTGAAAGCCGCATCCGTAGTAACAATAGTCTGTGGACTAGTAAAAACGTTTGCAGCATTAGTTCTTGCAAGAACGTTCGTCAAAGAGCTTGGAACATATCTTGTATCAAAGTTAGAAAAGTCACTTGGTTTTACCTGACCAGTTACATTGATAGCTTTGTTAAATGAAAACTCTGTAGCAATTTTCAAGTTAACATTTGTCATCTGGTTTGCTAAAACAATCTCAGACTGTGTACCATCTGGTTGACCTACATACCAAGTTCCTGTCCCAGCACTGTTATAACCACGCATAAATAATGCAGCATTCTCTGTAGCCGCTCTTAAGTTAAGTGCATTACTATCTGCAATAACATAAGTCTTCCCGTTGAAGTTGTTAACCCCAACAAAGTTATTACTTGCATTAAGTCTTGCAAATCTCTGGTCAGCAGCAGTCTGTGTAAAGAATCTTGCATCAAGGTTGTTCCAGTTATTAGGCTGAACCTGACCATTGATTTCAAAGTTCTTGTCAACACTAACAGAGTTTGTACCAAGAGTCAACGTAGCACCTTTGCTGTTAACTAATGTAACATCAGTCCCAGAAGTCAAGTTACCAACTGTGAATCTCAAAGCATTGTTTGAATCCCTTGCTTCAATATATGCTCCACCATCTGGTAAGATACTTTTAAGTGTTAAACCAACACCGTTGATATTAATGATTTGTCTTGCCAAGAAGGTATTTTCAGTTTCCTTCATAGCGTATCTTGCATCATTTTCAGTATTAGTTCTCATACCTAATTCATTAGGAGATGGTTTATTAAGTGTGTGATAAACTGTTGCAGACCTTGTGGCATCATTTACAGTTAATCTTAAAGCACTTGCATTAATTCTAAAGGTCTTGGCAGTGTCACCGAGAATAACCTCAGAAGAACCTGTTGGGTCTAATAAGTCTTTTCCACCGTATCTTAATTTGACGATGCCAAGATTCCCTGTCATATCCCCACCAGTTAGTTGTAAGAATCTTTCTAGTTTGAAAGAGGCAAGGAAATTTGCATAGGTCATTTTACGGTCTTCATCACCTAGCATATCAGACCTTTTGATAATTCTTAGGTGAAGTAAATCTTCTGAGCGAACTGTATCAATACTGTTTAGCTCACTTAGCTTATATTCAGCCATTTATAAATCCTCTTTCTAGGGGCTGTGTAGCCCCTTATAAAATAATTACGCAGTTCTCTTCCAAACATATACAACATAAGAAGGTTGCTCAATATTAAATGCTTGTCCAGCACCAAATGCACCAGTTGTACCTGAGTGAGTGTGCTCAGAAGATTGAACTGTCACAGTACCTGAGTGTCCATGTGAACCAATTGCAACGCTGTGTCCATGTGCTCCGATATACACACTGTGAGAGTGGTTACCACCAACTGAAGAGTTAACGTTGAAGGTATGTGTGTGAACCCCATCAAAGTCTGTATATGACGCATTACCAACACCTGCATCAGCCGTTGCCGTAATAGCGTTTACACCACCCCTGTCGGAACCCCTCAATGGAATCCTGTGGCTGTGACTACCAGCACTGCTTACAGAACCATTAACGTTATGAGCGTGGCTTCCAGAGTCGTTTGTGGCCTTAGAACCATAATCAAAACTTGATGTGCTCTTAGTCCCATAGTCAAAGCTAGAAATTACTACTGTTGCATTATGGGAGTGTCCACCACCAGTTAACAACACAGAGTGTGTGTGACTTGGAATGTTATTTTGTGTAAGTGTTACAGTAGCAGAACCAAATACTGATTCTACAGGTCTTGTATCTGTGTCATAACCGACAAGAGACCTTCCTTTAGAAACTAACTCCCAAGTACCACCACAAAGTAAATATGTAGATGGGTTTGCAGGGTTAACTGACAAATGAATAGTACCAATTGGATAGCTATTCTGGATAGCTCTATATAAAGCATTCACAGCTTTTGCAGTAGCATACTTATCAGCATCTTCAGAGTAAGAGTTTGAATATGTCCAGTTTTGAATATTAGACAAACCTACTTGAATCTTGTTAGTGTTGTGAGGGTTATTCTTGTCATTAATGTGATTTTGAATAAGGGCATTAACTTCATCACTTGATAGAATATTAAGGTTCTGTCTAGCCTCTTCAACACTAACCACGTCTGACAAGTTATTAGCAGCCACTAATTGGAGTGCGTTAACAACATTACCAAGTTCTACGTGAACCTTTGTAACACCGTGTGGGTTATTTCTTAAAGATGCGTGTGGAGCAAGTAATTGCTCAAGTGTGCATCGTTTATCCTCAATACCTTGCTTCAGGTGAAAGATATCACTTAAATCAATCGGTAATGAGGCTTGAGGCAATGCACTAATTTGAATTTCACCGACTGCCATTATTAGCTCCCTTTATATTCATATGTGTAAAGGTTAGTCGTGCTGGTGTGTGCAGTTCCTGTTACCGTGTCAATTAATTCCCAACCATTGGAAACTAAATCAGGTTGCTCCGTAGCAAATGAACGAACCTCTCCAACCGTACCATTTACTTTGTTAAGCAAATAGTTGATAATATAGTTAAACCACTGACGACCCATAGGTTCACCCCTTAATAGGCCAGTGGCTTGAATTTCTGGAGGTGGTAAAACTTTAAGCTGGTTACCATCAGCATCAACTGTGTCTGTAGACCATGAAAGAGACATTATGAACTTCCTTCTTGTTGAGATTTATCTTTTCTGCCTTTGACGATTTGGGCGACTTCTGCCATAATCCCATAATCACCACCTGCTACTGTTTCTTTACCAGCAATGAAATAGTCGTTGCTATTGTTTGTTTTGCTGACTTTTAAATAATCTTTACTGGTACTTCCACCAGTTTTATCCACTCTTACATAACCATCTCTTACACCTGCATCTGCAAAACTACCTAATTTATTTGCTTCTAGAGAGCCACCTGTGTTGTTCGTAATAAGACCCTTGTTAGTGTTTGTTACAAACCAGTTATTGTTCTCATCAGTGATTGCCAGAGATGAATCAGCAACCTCTACAGGAGTCCAAGCAGTACCATTTAAGGTAACATCTCTAAGGATAACTGCTGAACCAATAGTTGTTGCAGCAATCTTAGAAAGTGTGTATGCTGTATCTAACACGTTATTACGAGTGTTTACACGGACAACGATTCCACCAGTCATTGGCGTAATGTGCTCAAAAATCTGACTGAATGATGCGTTGTAAAGGGTCATAACAGCCCTTTGTAAGAAGTTTGGTGTGGTGTCAGAACGTCTTAAGAAAATTTGAATGTAGAGGATAGCTCTGTAAGTGTCATCATCAGCACCGATAGGTCTAGGGACTTTAATCAAAGCCCCAATGTTATCAAGTTGTGTGCCAACACCTACACGAATATTTCTTTCAGTATATAACTGATTACTGATATCCTCTAATAATTGTAACTCATCTGTGATAGATTTCAATAGACTTGTGTAAATAAACTTATCTTTGAATTGAGTTACAGTTCTTTCGTCCAATGTTTTCTCATAAAAGTTTTCAATCTTTTTAAACATTGTTACTCCTTGGTAATTGTATACTGTGAGCTTTCCCAAACAGTGTACTGGTCACCATCAATAGTGATTCTTGAAGTTGTGTACTGCCCCTCAGCAGGTGGAATTGCTTGGTTATTTGAAAGTGCAACCTTAATCTCGTTAATCTCGATACCTTGAATCACATCATAGATATGTCCATAGATTCTGTTAGGGATTACATCGTTACCAACTTTCAACGTTCTACCATAGGCATTAATACCTTGAACAATCCTGTCGTGGATATCCTGTTCAGGGATGTTAAGAGTTTCTTCATCGTAAAGAGAGTAAGTAACCTTGACAAAAACGTATTTAGGCATTGGTCTACTAAAGTAAACGTCGTGAGGAAGAGAACCTAAGTCATATGCAGTACCAAAGATTGTACCAAATGGGCGAATACCAGCAGGTTTCGTGTCCCAGATTGCCTGTGCAATATTATCATTCTGACCACCAACTACAACAATCTTAAAAGACTTCGGAGGAAGACCGTCAGCGTTTGTTGTCTCAGTGTCATTCTCTACACCAGAAGCGTCAGACACACCTTGAACTCTCTTTACAGCAGCTACAATAGCATCCAGAGTACCCACACCAGTAACAGCCAGAGATTCTAAGTAACGTTGTCTCAGTTCTGTGTCAGTTTCCTCATCACGACCTGTTGTCAAGTCATATCTGTTGAAAACACTATCAAGACCATCTACAGTTGTTTCAATCTCAATCAAGGTTCCTGCCAGAGTCTGGATAGCTCCAGTTTCATCTGCTACAACGTCACTGATTGAGGTAATCTTTGTAAATGTTAAGAATGTCGTTGCAGTCACAACCATAGGGTTAGTTCTGGCAATGATATCTCCAGTGTCTTTATAAATTCTTAGCACTGAACCATCATTAATAACTTCAGCCTTTGCAACAATACCACCATTGATAGAGTCTGCAAGTTTCTGTAGCAATGTTGTAATGGTGTCAGAGCTAGTCGGCTGATATGAATACTCAATGTTGTCAATGATAATAACATAGTTTGCATCTGTTCGTAAAGAGTTAACTTCTAAGTTTGCCTCTACACAGTAAGATGGAGTCAGCGTGAAAGTTGACACAGGGTAAAAGATGTTACCTGCTGTGCTTCTTAATCTTGTAGTGGCTGGTACAGGAGCACCAGAATTACCAGTGAACTCAGCTTGACCTCTTGTAGCCTGTGCCACATATCTGTATACAGCATTCAAAGCTGTTACATCATCTAAACTGAATCCTTCAGCTTTGTCAATAGTACCACCATCATAGATTTCTGACAAGATTTCATGAACGTCTGCAAGACCTCGGCAAACAGAAGCTAAGAATAACCCAAGTTCGCTATCTTCAGAAACATCAAGGTTTGGTGAGATATCTCTATACAGACTTGCTTTAACATCATCCAAGATTTCTTGATATCTTTTTGTTTGTAAACCTGTAGTTGTTAATCCAGCCATTAAATGTTTACCTCTGTATTAATTTCAACATTGTCAGCAGTTGTCGTTGCATTAAATCTGACTGACACTTTTCTCATTGCATTGTCCATTGTTGAAGAGTAGTTGTAGATGTTTGTTACATCTCTCGTTTCAACAAGGTAACCTTTCATATAATTATCAAAAATAGAGGTCTTCTGCTTGAACTTAGCAAGCTGTAAATAAGGGAATCCAGCAGATGTATTAAAGAATACCTCTCCAGCCCTTAGAAGACACCTAATATGTAATCTTTGAGCTACCTGAGTAGCTTTATCGTCTTCTGGGATAATTCTAATCTGATTACCCGTAATTTTTAAATCTCCGTGAGCAACGTATACAGAATCATTTCCTAATTTAGCTACGTAGTCACCACCAAGATTAATTGCAAAATCTGTTTTCATTATTGTGCCTCTGCTGTATCAGCTTCACCGCCATTGTCAGTCCAGTAATAATGGTGAGTGTGTTCATTGAAGCCAACTCCAGTGGTATCACTTACAAAATCTGAACCATGTACTTCACCTTTGGCAATAACATCCTCTTCGACGTATAAGTTTTTAGAGATATGCACATCACCAGTGAACCAGAAATTACCGTCATCAGTAATTCTCAATACAGAATCACCGTAATGTAATCTCACTGCTGTTGGGTCTGGATTGAAGTTCTGAGTTCTTGTGCAGATACCTACAAAAGCAACACAGTCAGACATATCATGTGTTCTTCTTAAATTAGTTTCCATCTGCACATTTTTATCATTAACCACGAAGTCATCAAGTGGAAGCATAGAGAATGCTAACCAGCATCTATCATTTGTTTTTACAGGGAACGTTAAAGATGCTCCACCACCACTAGGGAATTGGACGGGAACACCTGTAATTTCTGGCATAGGTAATCCATCAAGTGAATATAGAGGTTTTACCGTAGCAGATTGTGTCTTGGCATCGTAAGAGACAATGATTGCTGGAAGACCAGTATAAAGTTCCTTACGAAATTCATCAAGACACTCTGTAACGTACCCTGACATTCTTGTTACAGGGGATTTCATTCTACCTTCTCCAAGTCTAATTCAGTTGTCCAAGAGCCACCTGTGAAGTCTAAGCTATGAGATAAACCCTTAACTCTGTATTGACCTTCAAAGTCTTCACTCTCACGAATAGTGACGTTATCGCCCATCTTGATTCTTCCGTCTAAGTGAATCTTACAACGGACACCTGTCTTGACTTTAATCTCAGTCTTATTTTGCTTCTTCAGAACCTTACGAGTTCTTCTGTAGTAACCTTGAAGAGAGTCAATAACATTATATGGAAAAATCTCCCAAGACAATTGTTTAGCTTTTGCATTAAAAGGTACAATTCTAATTTGCTTATTGAATGTATACCAGCGTAAGCTACTTTCTTCACATACTTTCGTTAAAGCTTCTGCTGTACTTCCCCAGACACTGAAACCATTCTTGTAAGTGTAGCCTTGAATATTTGAAAGGTCTTCATCAATAAGTGTAAATCCAAGTCTTGATACCAAGTCTTTAATTACACTTTGTCTGCTTGTACCAGCTTTATATGAAATAGAACTCTTGATAGTTGTTCTTTCCATTTTGTCATTAGAGCAGATTACTTTTGTAATCATGTCAACACCACGTTTGTATGTGTAAGCATACTCAATAGTACCTAAATAGATGAGTGGGAGGTTGTCATATTCAATGATTAAATCACCGTTAGAGTCTCTTTTAAAACCAGTTGTGTACCCAGCCCTTAACATAACTGTTGCACCGACTGTTTTAAACTTTGCTCTCATATCTTTGTTCAGGTTATAAATTTCAAATGTGGTGTCATCTGTTGTTACTTTATTCTTTTGAGATGTGTAAGAGACATTGCAAGTGAATTGCAGATTATCAAAATATACCATCTCTTGAGAGTCTTTAGCATGACTTGTAGGTTTATCATTAAAGGCTGTAGCTTCACTTCCTACAGCCAATTGATAACACCTGAAAGATGCTCCAGCAGTGTTATCGTGAACAGACATTATAAATTCTCCATCAATCTCATATCTTCGGATGTGTAATAATTAAGTTCAAATGCCTTACCTCTACCAAAATTGTTTCTGGTAGGCTGTAAATCTGTTCCGTAAATTTTTTCAACGAAGATTTCACCAGCCAAGGAAGGGATTACATAGCGGCCTGTGATTGATTGGTCTGCAAGGCATTTCTTTTCAGATAATAATACATTACCATCAACATCAGATAGCGTCAAGAACCATCTGTCAAGCCTACCTTTATACTTCAATTCAATAATGAATACAGAGCCGTCTAAAGTAACCGTTTGAGTTGACCAAGAAGTGTCTGGTACAGGAATATATTGAGACATTAGTAAGTTCCTTTTTTGTTAGGGTTTACAGAATAAGTCTTCAGTGCATTACCTTCACCAGCAGTAATTGAGGACTGTCTAATTGCACTTGCAGCAGCAGCGTTAGCTTCATCACTAAATGATGTAACACCCTTTTTAGTATTTGCTGTACGACCACATACACCAAGTGCTTTTAATTCAGCAGGTGATAATTCCCTTACACCATTTGCTTCCAAGTCATATAATAGCT
>OIWQ01003727.1_pt1 | contig 13304 bp, 10 predicted proteins | sample 1587571 | NCBI WGS metagenome assembly OIWQ01 (sample SAMEA3888910, study PRJEB22519) | human gut metagenome | biome: human gut; feature: human-associated habitat; material: faeces | place: Denmark | collected 2010 | reverse complement strand
ATTGTGATAGAATGACGGGTTGCGAAAATAAAACATTTATATAGGAGGTACGGCACATGTACCTCCTGATGTTACAAAGGCTTTGTAACACTCCAACTAAGGCTTGATGACCGACCAATTAAGCCTTAATGACCCAGCAAGGAAGCCTTACTGACAGACCAAGGAAGCCTTAGTTGGAAACTCTCTACTTCATCATCGCTACAAAAAACTTTTTTTATGATACGGTTGGCTTATGTCCTACAATAAGCACACGTTCTCCCTCCCTCGTTGTAGTGGCAAAGATATACGTGTCTCCGCCATCTCGCAGCTTGAGACGCTTACGTAGCTCAGCCACCGACATGGGGAAATTGCGCACAGATATATTGGCTTGCTGCAAGGAGCCGAGCGTCTCCTTTAGTTGGCGCTTGTTGAGTGTGGTGACAGCCTCAACAACAAACTCTCTGCCGGGGAAACCCTCTACCCTATCTGTCGACAGAAACAGATGACTGTTGCTGCTTATTGCCCTTATGCCATAAGCCTTGCCAAGCTCGGCAAAACAACCTGCCTTCATTATGGAAGCGTTAGGCTCGAGGAGGAATTGAGAGTTGAGAGTTGAGGGTTGAGAGTTGGGAGTTGAGAGTTGAGGGTTGAGGGTTGAGGGGGTTGGGGTATTCTCGGATGCATCCCCTATGGTATAGCAAAACTCGCTGCGCTTATACTCGCCCTCTGCATCTGCCTTAGCTATAATGTCAACACAGCACACGCGCACGCCAGCCTCCACACCATTGCAAGGCATATCGGCAGAAGAGGCTGCTCCGTCAAGAGCGGCAAGAACAAGCAACAGCTCCTTACACTCGCCACCAACCGACACAATATGCACCTCGCGCACGGTGCCTTGAAGGTCTACTATCGCCTTGTGCCAATCGAGCATGGGCGATAGCTTTAGCATTACAAAGCGAGCCTTCGACATAAGCAGCGGCAAGAGATGGCACACGTCGGGGGTGCAATCGGCTATGAGCACCGTCTTGGCACCATACTCGTCGCGTCGGGCTGGATCGAGAAAGAGCATCGTTTGCTGCGGCATCGTGGCAAGACAATCCTCAGCCTCGGCACACATCACTTGGGCGTTGGCTATGCCAAGGCACGGCAGATTGCCACGAACCACATCGCATAGGGCAGCGTTGCGCTCTACGTAGGTAGCCGAGGCAAAACAACGGGAGGTGAAGGAGAAGTCGACACCAAAGCCACCGGTAAGGTCAGCCATGCTTGTGGCTGCCCCACCCTGCCCGGCACCCAACCTTGTGAGCCAGCGGCGCACCACCTGCTGCTTGTAGCGGGCAGTAGGCTCGGACGAGCATTGCTCCATATTGAGATGCGGAGGATATACCACACCGTCGCAGGCTGCCCATGAGGGCAACTTCTGGCGGGCGGTCTGCCAACCCTGTATCTGGTTGAGGGCATAGGGCATATCGACATCGGGATAGCGGCGAGCTTGCAGGGCAAGGTCGCGAGGATTGGACAGACGATGCTGGAGGATAAACTCGGATGTGGTCATAAGCTGATGATGTGATTTTGGTGGTTTTAAATACAAAGTTAATGAAATCTTGATATTTATGTAAAAAAACCGCCCGAAATACTTTGCCAATCAACCAAGTTGCACTACCTTTGCCAACGAATATTGCACATTCGGTAAATATTTGAGCAATCAACAACTACCGACTAATTTAACTCAAACAATCTATATGAATCCTATTGTTGACTTTAAAGCCTTACCCGAACGCATACGCTCTGCCGGAAAGCGTGTCATGGTTGCCGTGGCATCTCCTGCCGACTCGCACACTGAGGAGGTGATTGAGCGTAGCATCCGCGAAAACTTCGCACAGTTTACACTCGTTGCCGTTGAAGGCAAGCAGGCCATTGCCTGCCGCCTTGCAGCCGACTATCCCGAGTATGTACACATCATCATGGCTACCGACGACGACGATGCCGCAAGGCTTGCCGTAAAGGAGGTGCGCGAGGAGAGGGCCCAGGTGCTGATGAAAGGCTCGCTCAACACCGACAACCTGCTGCGTGCCGTGCTCAACAAGGAGCAAGGCATACTGGTTAAGGGCAGCGTGCTTACGCATATAGCCGTGGCTGAGATACCGGGTATGAACCGACTGCTGTTCTTCTCGGATGCAGCCGTCATTCCCTTCCCTACCACAGAGCAACTGGACGCCGTAACAACATACATAACACAGATATGGCGCAGCATAACGGGTGGCGACAAACCACGGGTGGCTCTTACACACTGCACGGAGAAGACGAGCGAGAAATTCCCTATAACACTGTCGTACCAGGAGGTTAAGAAGTATGCTGCCGAGGGCAAATACGGCGACATCTGCATCGACGGACCTATGGACGTAAAGACGGCTTGCGACGCCGAGAGCGGTGCCATCAAGGGTATTGCATCGCCGGTTGTGGGCAATGCAGACATCTTGCTGTTCCCGGATATAGAGGCTGGCAACACTTTCTATAAAACTATCACTTACTTTGCTCATGCTACCGTTACTGGTATGCTTGCCGGAACTACCGCACCAGTGGTGGTTACATCGCGTGCCGACTCTGCCGAATCGAAGTTCTACTCGCTGGCTGTAGCGTGCATGAAGGCGGTGAAATGAGTGAAAAGGGAAAAGTGAAAAGGGAAAAATCCATTAGCTATGAAAAGAATATTCGTCATAAATCCCGGCTGCACCTCTACTAAGGTGGCTGTATACGAGGACGACAAAGCGGTGTGGACATCAGACGGTCTGCACCCGCAAGAAGAGATAGACAAGTTCATGACCGTGGACGACCAGTACGAATACCGCAAGGACTTCGTGCTAAACCTTCTGCGAGAGGCTGGCATTCCATTGAAGTTTGACGCTGTCATTGGACGTGGCGGACTGCTCAAGCCATTGCATGGCGGTGTGTATGCCGTAAACGAGCAGATGAAGTACGATCTGCATCATGCCCACCATCAGCACGTGTGCAACCTCGGATGCCTTATAGCCGACGACATCGCACGCGAGTGTGGATGCCCTGCCTTTATGGCAGACCCCGTTGTGGTGGACGAGATGATGACACGCGCACGCTATACCGGACTGCCCTTTATGAAGCGCGAGTCGATATTCCATGCCCTCAACGCAAAGGCTGCGGCACGACGCTATGCCAAGACCTGCGGCAAGGTGTACGAGAATATGGACATCATCGTGGCTCATCTCGGCGGCGGCATCTGCGTGTCGGCTCACCACTTGGGCAAGGTTATCGACGTGAACAATGCCTTGAACGGCGACGGTCCGATAGCTCCAGAGCGCTCGGGCACGCTGCCTGCCGACCAGCTTGTGCGTCTTTGCTTCTCGGGCAAGTACAAAGAGAGTCAGATAATGAAAATGCTTGCAGGCTACGGCGGTTGCCAGGCTCTGCTCGGCATCAAGGACATGAAGGAGATTTCGCGCCGTGCCGAGGCTGGCGAGGAGCCTTACCACGAGGTGCTCGAGGCTATGCTCTACACCATATCCAAGCAGATTGGAGCCATGGCTGTGGCTCTATGGGGCAAGGCAGAAGCCATTATCCTTACCGGCGGCATTGCCTACAGCAAGTACTGTGTTGAAGAAATAAAGAAGCAGGTAGACTTCCTTGCACCGGTTGTAGTGTTGCCGGGCGAGGGCGAAATGGAGTCGCTTGCATTCAACGCGCTCGGCGCTCTCACCGGCGAGCTGCCGATACACGAATACAAATAAATAGGAGCGGGGACGCCTTCGTCCCCGACCCCGAATAAAAAATAGCCTACACTTATATAACCCAGTCCATCCAATTATCTGGCGTAATGACAGCTGTCTCCTTAACATCATACGCTGTAAGGAATGATGAAGGAAACTGGGTATTGGCGCGGCGCGGATTCCACTTCATCTCAAAGACCGTGAACTGCCCATCACACTCTTCTATATAGTCAATCTCCTGCTGTTGTGTAGTGCGCCAGAAATAACTGTTGGCATAACGACCCGAATATTGATTGGCCTTAATGCGCTCGCTTATAATGAAGTTCTCCCACAAAGCTCCCGTATCTTGACGTAATGATAAGGGGGCGAAATTCTGAAGAATGGCGTTGCGTATACCATTGTCATAAAAGTATATCTTCTTGCCCTTCTTCAGTTCGGTGCGCAGGTTGCGGTTGAAACCATTTAATCTGAACACTATATAGCACTTCTCAAGCAAATCAATGTATTTCTCTACCGTCTTATTGTCGGTGCCAACGGTCTGTGCAAGTTCGTTATACGATACCTCGCTACATACCTGTAGCGCAAGAGCCGTGAGCAACTTGCCAAGCAATACTGGTCGGCGCACACTCTCAAGCGATAGCAAATCCTTATAAAGATAGCTGCCGGCAAGGTTTGCAAGCAACTCTTTTGCGTCGTCAACATGATTTATGATGTCTGGATATGATCCATATATAAGTCGTTGGTCAAGGGTTTGCTTCACTCCTAACAATCCCTGGCTATTCAATATCTCTGCTGTTGATATAGGATATAGATGATACTCGAACTTGCGCCCGGTAAGAGGCTCATTGAGCTTGTCTTGCAATTCAAACGACGAAGACCCCGTAACAAGCAACTGCACCGTAGGAAAATTATCGGTAATAAGCTTTAAGGTCATACCTATATTCTCCACTCGCTGCGCCTCATCAATGACAACTATCTTGTTATCGGCTATTAGAAGACGTAGTTCGGAGGTATTGATATTAGTTAGCATATCTCTTACCTCTGGCTCGTCACAATTCAAGTGCAGTGTTTTGCAGTCTTGCTTATCAAGTATCATCCTGAAAAGCGTACTTTTGCCAACCTGCCGCGCTCCTATAACAATGATTGCCTTACCGGCAAACATACGCGATTCTATCTTTTTCTGAAACTGTCGTTCTATCATTGGTGTATGTTTAATTAGTTGGGGCAAAGATAAAGAAAAAACGGGATAATCCCAAAATTCCTACTAACTTTTGGGATTACAATCCTAAAAGTTAGTAGGAATTTTGGGATTAGGGCTATTTTAATAGTCTACGCCATCAACGCTTGAAGCCTCTAAGCAAGGTGCCCGTTGGGCATACGTACCTGCAATAAGGACGCGGAACCCAAACCGACAATACAAGGAACAGCACGGCAAGAACTACAACCCATACGGATGCCGACGAGTAGAGGAAGGCTGTGAAGAGCTCGTAGTCGATCCACGCTACCCACGTGCCGGTTAGCAGCAATACCATAAGCACTGCCCAAAGAACGGTGCGGAACATATTTAAAGCCTTGTTCAAGCGCACTGGAACGCGAAGCTTGCGGCGTGTGAGTTTGCCGGCAAGCTCTTGTGCCGAGCCGAAGGGGCAGACATGAGCGCAATAGTGTCCGGGCTTGCCTGCCAAAGGATAGAACAGAGCCACCACTACCATAAGCAACGGGGCGGCAAGCGTGGCGAGTGCGGCAAGACTTAAGCCTCCCGAAAAGAGTCGCATAAGAAGGGTGAAGGACACGAATGTACCCGTCCACAAGCCAAGCACAACGACGTTGAGCACGAGTTGCACCTTATGCCAACGTCTACTCTTATAGAACAAAGGCACTATAGCACCCAGCAGAACCACGATAAGGGCTGCTATCCCACCAATAGTCCATCCACTGGCAGATGAGGAGCCAGAGCCTTCGAGAATGGCTCCTGACGCATCTGTGGCAGCTTTGCTCTGAGCCGTATGTCTGTTGGCGTAGGCCAAACCGCGCTGCATGTTGGCTATAATGGCGTTTGACGAGAAGGTTGCGCCCGACACGGCATCCACTTTATCCGTCTCTGCCATTGCCACGTCTACGGTCTTGCCTTGCCAGCGGGTCAGCAACAACTTAGCCTGGTTGAAGAAGTCGGGTGTCTCGGCATTGGGCTCGGCTTCTATCGCTGCCACTACCCCATCCTTGCTTACGTGTATACGGAGCGGCACGGGGCCGCCATAGCCTTGCACATCCTTGGCAAGCGGCTTGGTATTGACTATAAAGGAGCCATCGGGCTGCACGCTGAGCGTGTCGTTATTGACGGCAACCGCAGCCGATTGCTTATCAGACTCGCCAAAATCGTATCCAAACAACTTGTTGTCGCGATTCATTGCGGCAATAGAAAGCATGCACACAATGAAGAAGAGAGACATCAGCTTCTGAATAAACGCATTGTTCTGTTTCATATTATCCTGAATGGTTTGAATATTATAAAACAGCTGCTATTCTACGCACATTTGCCAGTTTCTCCATAAATGCACTATCCTTACGCACTTTCTGCATATTATATCGCATCTGAAGCTTCAACAAAGGTTCTGCATTAACACCAAGCGCAGCCTCAAATAACAAGGCTGTTTTCTCCGTAAGTGGACGACGCTCATTAAGAATCTCATTGAGCGCAGAATATGCTATACCCATATCCTTTGCCAACTGACATTGAGAAATTCCTCTATACTCTATCTCATCCTTAAGTATTGAACCTGGATGTGTTGGAAAAGCAGGGGTTAGGTTATTGGCCACCATATCTGGCGAAATATTGGTTGTACTCATAGTTGTTTCATTTATAATGATTTGACAATTCAGTTATATTACATATTGTAGCAATGGTCTTGCCATCTTCTACTTCTTCTTCAAATTCTATACGGTATTGATCGTTTACTCTCACAGAAGAAAGTCCTTCTTTATTACCAGACAAATGCTCATAATTCAAAGAGTTGTACTTGTTTAGTCCAAGAACATTATCCTCTTCAATCATAAGGTTAATAACCCTTATATATCTCTTTATTATCTGAGGCTGAAAGCGGTGTTTCTTATCCGCCTTTCCGTTTTTATAAAGGTCACGCAAGTATGTTTCTTTGAAATTAATTACCATTGAGTTAGGGTTTTATATGGTTGCAAAGATAAATAAAAATGTTTTTCTTCACAAATTTTGTGAAGAAAAACATTTACCTGTTTATTTATTATAACTCTGCTTTATGCAATTCAGCCAACAGCTTAACGCTTTGGCAATGGAGGTCGATGTGTCGTTGCAGCTTCTCGTATATGCTGTTTATCTCGACATAATAGACAAGGGCGGTGATTTCGCCCTGCTGCAAAGCCTTGGCAAAGAGCGTGAGCGACTCTTGCAGAAGCTTTACATCGCTGTGGTCGATAACCTGCTGCAAACCCTGAAGCTGCTCGTAGTTGGTACGCAAGGAAGCTTCTGCTTCGTTCTGTGCCTGCACTACCTGCAACTCGGCACTCTCACGGCGCTGTCGGGCAGCCTTTACATTGTTGCTGTTGCTATACAGAGGGAAGCTTACACCAACGAGAAAGCCGTTGATGCCTTCGCCATGCTCGGTGTTGCGACGATAGCCAAAGGATATATTGGGCAACCACTCGTTCTTTTGCAACTTTAGATTCATGTCGGCTGCGCGTAGTGATGTCTGCGCCACCGCCACATCAGCATCAGAGGCAAGGGCAAGGGCACGGTACGACTCAAAGTTGGTTATCTGCGGATAGTCGGGCAGCACAGTATCGGTAACGTCTATTGGCTTGCCGCCATTGAGCTGCCTAAGCTGCTGCAGAAGAGATGTGCGCTCGCCCTGCGCCTCGTTGACAAGGGTGCGCACCTCCATACAGTCGAGCTTTACCTTGTTAAGCTCAAGGGCATTGGCATCGCCTGCCTCCATACGCTTCTGGTACATCTGCAACAATGTCTCGCTGTTGGCAAGTCGCTCGCGAAGCATGGACAGTGTCTGGTTGAGACGTATAAGGTCGATGCAGAGGAGCTGTGCCTGGAGCAGTATGTCGCGGCGTTGCTTGGCAAGGAGCTTATCGCCTACCGTCTGCTGCATCTGCGCCTGCTTGTTGCGTGCGGCATACTTTGTTGGAAAGTCTATCTCCTGGCTTACCACGAGTTCGCTTTCTGCCACGCCAGAGTAGCCCTTGGTAAAGAACGGGCTATACTCTACAGACGGGCCGCCAATGCTGTTGGATGCCTTAATGTCGAGCACGTCGGCTTGATTGTCGTGAACAAGCGCTTGCAGGGTGAGGTTGTTGGCTGCCACCTGCTTAAGCACATCGCCCACTGTATCGGCAATGGCTACGCTATACGTGCTTAATGCCACGATTGTGGCGATTAGATATCTTTTCATATATTATAGGTACGATGAATGCGTTGAGTAATGTGGAACTGATAAGTCCGCCGAGTATAACCTTTGCCATTGGCGACTGTATCTCGTTGCCTGGCAAATCGCCTCCAAGTGCCAACGGCACGAGGGCGAGAGCTGAGGTAAGGGCGGTCATGAGGATAGGGTTAAGACGCGAGAGCGAGCCTTCGATGATGGCTTGGCGTATGCTCTTGCCCTCCACTATGCGCAGACGCTTGTATTCGGTTATGAGCAGCATACCGTTGCGTGTGGCTATACCAAAGAGCGAGATGAAACCTATGACGGCTGGGATGCTTATCTCGCCCGTGGTGAACACTATGGCAAAGATACCACCTATGAGAGCCAAGGGGAGGTTGAGGAGTATAACTCCGGCTTCCATAGCGTTGCGGAACTGCATGAAGAGGAGACAGAAGATTACGACAATGGCGAGGATGCAGGTGAGATAGAGCACACGGCTGGCACTCTCCTGACTCTCAAACTGGCCGCCATACTCTACGTGATAGCCTTCTGGCAACTGCACTTCCTCTGATACGGCTTGCTTGATGTCTGCCACTACGTCGCTCAAGGCTCTGCCGCTGGTATTGGCGGAGATCACAATCTTGCGCTGTACGTTCTCGCGGTTGATGGTGTTGGGTCCGGCACTCGATATTATGTCTGCCACATCGCTAAGCGGAACCTTACGTCCGTCTTGCGTGTCGATAACGAGGTCGGCTATCTCGTCGTAGTTGGCTGCCTTAACCACGAGATTGAAGGCGCGTCCTGCCTCGTACACCTGCGACACGGTTTCGCCTGCAAGGTTGACGGCAAGAAACTCGTTGAACTCGGGAAGGGTGATGCCGTTGCGTACAAGCAGCTCGCGGAGAGGCACTATCTTTAGTTCAGGACGTTCTATCTGCTGCTCTACGTTGAGGTCGGCTATGCCATCTATGTCCTGGCAGGCATTCTTTATCTGATTGCCTATGGTGAACATTCGGTTGAGATCGGTGCCGAAGAGTTTGATGGCAATGCTTGCCTGGGTACCCGAGAGCATAGCGTCGATGCGGTGAGAGATAGGCTGACCTATCTCTATATTGGCTCCGGCGAGTACAGACAGACGCTTGCGCACGTCGTTGAGCACCTCTTCATGGCTGCGGTATTTCAAGGCGAAGGGGGCTTCTATCTCGCTTACGTTTACACCAAGGGCGTGCTCGTCAAGCTCGGCGCGTCCGGTTTTGCGTGCCACGGTCTTTATCTCGGGCACCTGAAGAAGCAAGCGTTCGGCACGTGCACCGATAGAATCGCTCTCTTCGAGGGATATGCCGGGCAGCGAGGAGATGTTGATGGTGAACGAACCTTCGTTGAACTTGGGCAAGAAACTGCTGCCTAAACAGAAGAATACACCTATGGCTGCAACGAACAATACGGCTGTACCTATTATCACCTTGCGTGTGTTGGCAAGCACCCACTGCAATGCACGCTCGTAATATGTCTTGAGCCATACTGCCAAGAAGGCTTCCTTAGGCATCTCGCCCTTGCTTTTGCCAAGCAGGTAGCTACATAGCACGGGGGTGAGCGTGAGGGCTACAAGGGTTGACGCAAAAAGGGCGGTGACAAAGGCTATACCGAGGGGTATGAGCATACGGCCCTCCATACCGCTAAGGAAGAACAGCGGGGCAAAGCTCACTACTATTATCAACGTAGAATTGAGTATAGGCATACGCACCTCGCGTGATGCGAGGTACACAAGCTCTATTATTGGCACACGCTCTGCCTCGGGCAATTCGCGATTTTGACGTATATGCTTGTACACATTCTCCACATCCACAATGGCGTCGTCGACAAGCGAGCCTATGGCAATGGCAAGTCCGCCTAACGTCATGGTGTTGATGCTGATGCCAAGGGCGTTGAGCACTATCATTGCCACGAGGAACGAGAGGGGTATGGTGACGAGCGATATGACGGTGGTGCGTACGTTGGCAAGGAAGAGCATCAAGATAATGACAACGAAGATAGCTCCTTCGATAAGCGACTTCTGTACATTGTCTATACTGCTCTCTATGAAATCGGCTTGACGGAATATGTCTGTTGATATATGCACATCCTCAGGGAGGGTTTTGTGCAGGTCGGCAAGGGCAGTGTCAAGATGCTTGGTGAGGTCGATGGTGCTGGTGTTGGGCTGCTTGGTTACGGTGAGCAGCACGGCAGGATGGGCACGCTCGCTTGCCACACCAAGCTTGGGCGACTGGTTGCCTACCTTTATATCGGCTACATCGGCAAGGGTGATAACGCTCTCGCCGTTCTTCTTAATGATACACGTGCCAAGCTTCTCTACATCGTTGGTGGATGTTATGCCACGGATAATGTACTCGTTGCCGTACTTATAGCGCACGCCACCGTTGGTGTTGACGTTCATGCCACGGGTGCTTGCCATAACATCGGAGAGCGATACACCGAAGTGCTTCATCTTACCCGGACTGAGCAGTATCTGATACTCCTTGATGTCGCCACCATGCACGCTTACCTGGGCAACACCACCGGTAGAGAGCAGACGTGGACGTATCACCCAATCGGCGTATGTACGCAGGTCTTGCTGCGAGGTGTGCTTACTGGTGAGGCTCACGATGAGAACCTCGCCAAGAATGGACGACTGCGGTCCAAGCACCGGAGCGCTTACACCAGCTGGCATCTGGTCGCCTATGGCTGCGAGTTTCTCGCTTACTATCTGCCGGTCGAGATAGATGTCGGTACCCCAATCAAACTCTACCCACACTACGGAGAAGCCATTGGTAGACTGAGAGCGCACTCGACGCACACCAGTACTGCCGTTTACCGCGGTCTCTATAGGGAAGGTTACGAGTTGCTCCACCTCCTCGGTTGCCATGCCACCGGCTTCGGTCATTATCACTACGGTAGGCGCATTGAGGTCGGGAAAGACGTCGACATCGGTCTTGCTGGTGGAGTATAAGCCGGCAATGACAAGCAGCACCGACGCCACCAACACAAGGATTCTGTTCTCGAGCGAGAAGCGTATTATCTTATTCAGCATAGATTTTAATGATTATGGTTATGCGCCGGGATGGCATTTGCAGCCGAGGCTAATCTTACTTGAACAGCACCCTTCGTTACAACGCGGTCGCCCTTCTTCACTCCCGAAAGAATCTCCACACGCTCGCCATCGCTCTCGCCAAGCGTCACTTCTTGCTTGCGGTAGCCTTCGGCATCTACCTGAATATATACAAAGCGGATGCCTTGCTCCTCGGTTAGAGCTGTAAGCGGTAGGCTTATAACGTTAGGACGATCCTGAGTGATGAGATATATCTCGGCATACGAACCTTGCACAACATCGCCAGTGTTGTTGAACTCGAAGATAATGGGGATGTACGAGTTGTTTACCTCTGCCGAACGGCCATACGACTGGATATGTCCGCCCATATCGGTGATGTCGTATAGACGCTTGCTGTAGCTGGTGCGGAACTTGGCACAGCGTATCTTGTTAAGCTCGTTGAAGTGGCGCTCGGGTATCTCGGCACGCAGATACAGATGCTTGTTCTGTGTGATGACGGCGAGGGTTTGACCTGCCTCCACATAGTCGCCACCATTTACCATACACTGCTTTACGTAGCCGCCGCGTGGAGCGGTAACAGCAACACCACCTGCACTACGTGTACGCTGCATACTGGTATAGGTAAGCTTGGCTGCCTCATACTCGGCTTTAGCCACAGCAAGATCCTTCTCGCTTATTATCTTGTCCTTGATAAGTATCTTGGCACGGGTGTAGTCGCGCTCGGCACGTTCGTAGTCGATGCGTGCACGCTGCACGGGGTCGCCGTCTGCCATCTGCATACCGGCTGATGTGATAGAGAAGAGCGTTGTTCCGGCAGCTACCTTAAGGCCCTCGCTAACGTGGTTCTTATACTGCACACGGCCGCTAATGGTGGCAACAACGGCTGTCTCGTCGCACGATGCCGACATCACCTTGCCACTGGTATGTATCACACCATGAAACATTCCGGGCTTTATCTCTTCTACCTTAACGCCGGCGGCGCGTGCTTTCTCTACCGGGAGAATTATCTCGTCGGCATGCGCTCCTTTGGCACCATGGCCTGCATCCTCGGCATCGTGGTCGAGATGGTCATGCGACTTGCCTCCGCAAGCGACCATTCCCGCCACGAAGACTAATGAAAATAAGTAATAAGATATTCGTCTTAGCATGCTTTTTTAAGTGTTTATTATTAAGCAAATATAAATCAGTTGCAAAGATAAGAAATAAGAAGTGCAACCCTGTTGCAAAAAAACATAAAAAGTATTTATTGATAGGAAAAGAACTGCATATAAATATATGGAACGCATATATATAAAAAGGAAAAGCGGATGCGCAACACATAGAAGTGATACGCATCCGCCTTGAAGTTTTATCGACTTATTATTAGTCGCACAGCATGGCTACGGCTTAGAAGCCGTTACCTGAGAGCTGTTTATTAGTCGGCAAGCTTAGCCTTGATGAACTCGCGGTTGAGGCGAGCGATGTTGGCGATTGACTCGTTCTTCGGGCACTCTGCCTCGCAAGCGCGAGTGTTGGTGCAGTTACCGAAACCGAGCTCCTCCATCTTGGCGATCATAGCCTTTGCACGCTTAGCTGCCTCTGGGCGACCCTGAGGAAGGAGAGCGAGCTGGCTAACCTTAGAGCTTACGAAGAGCATGGCAGAACCGTTCTTACATGCAGCTACGCAGCAACCGCAACCGATACATGTAGCGCAGTCCATTGCCTCGTCGGCATCTTCCTTAGGGATAAGGATAGCGTTGGCATCCTGAGGCTGGCCAGTACGAACGCTTACGTAGCCACCTGCCTGCATAATCTTGTCGAAAGCTGTACGGTCTACCATACAGTCCTTGATTACAGGGAAAGCAGCCGAACGCCAAGGCTCAACTGTGATAACGTCGCCGTCGTTGAACTTACGCATGTAGAGCTGGCAGGTTGTGGCACCCTGGTTTGGTCCGTGGGGATGACCATTGATGTAGAGTGAGCACATACCGCAGATACCCTCGCGGCAGTCGTGGTCGAAAACGAAAGGCTCGTTGCCTTCCTCGATGAGCTGCTCGTTTAGGATGTCGAGCATCTCAAGGAATGAGGTATCCGTAGGGATATCCTTCATCTCGC
>OIWQ01003725.1_pt1 | contig 13311 bp, 6 predicted proteins | sample 1587571 | NCBI WGS metagenome assembly OIWQ01 (sample SAMEA3888910, study PRJEB22519) | human gut metagenome | biome: human gut; feature: human-associated habitat; material: faeces | place: Denmark | collected 2010 | reverse complement strand
GATGCAAACCAAAGGAACCGAGCCAAGATATGAGACATACAAGTGTTTTGCGGAGAATCGTGCAAGATGTGCGGGCAGACAGAAACAATTTCAGAATGTACTTCAGATCATTCAGAAAGCATACCAACGGACTTTGCATGAATATCAGACTCCAAAACCGGAAGATGCCTGGCCAAATTATGATGAAGAAACGAGAAAATATTATTTTTCGAGGGATCTGGGAGATTATGCGGATATTCTGGCAGAGATCGGACAGCAGAAACACGACTATCATGCAGAAAGCAAAGGACGTGACTTGAAAATCGGCAATGATTACGATTTTGTGAAATACGTTGAGCATTGTATCATTGATCTGAAATACAGTCCATACGCCGCTTTACAGTCTGCTAAAGGTAAGTGCCGCACAGAAGTTTGCGTGACTACCTTATACAATTACATAGATCGTGGCTTGTTTATGAACGTGACCAACAAAGATTTACCATGGCGCAGAGATACGCCGAAACAAGAATATAACGAAGTTCGTCCGTCTTACAAGAATCTAAAGGGAAGATCCATAGAAGAACGTCCACGTGAGATTAAGAAACGTAAGACCGCCGGGCACTGGGAACTCGACACCGTTGTTGGTGGACAAGGAAAAAGTAGTAATTGTCTGCTTGTTCTCACAGAGCGAAAACATCGCGACGAAATTATTATGCCTATACCAGACAAGACTGGGAACGCTGTTTCTTGTGCCCTCGATGATCTGGAGCGTGCTTATGGCTCTGAAAAGTTCCGGGAGATATTCCGCTCGATCACTTGCGACAACGGCACGGAGTTTCTCGATCAGAACGCACTTGAAAAGTCTATAAACGGCGGTAAACCCAGAACGAAAATATACTACTGCCACCCTCATAACCCCGGAGAACGTGGAAGCAATGAGAATCAGAACCGCATGATTCGCCGTTGGTTTCCTAAAGGCTGTGACTTTGCAGAGGTTACCCCGGAGCAAGTCGCAGAGGTGCAAGAGTGGTTGAACAATTACCCCCGGCGTATGTTCGGCGGTAAGTCCTCAAATGATATGAAAGCTATGTAAAAGTTCGAACGTTCGAACGGCAATACAAAAGACGGCTACCGTTGGCAACCGTCTTGTTTTGCTGTCTGTTTTTGTGCATCTTTCACAATTTCTCCATTCGTAATCATATATAAAACTATGCAATGTGATGAATTTACGGTTTTTCGGAGAAAATCACAAAAACTTATTGACATTTACACAAAAATGCCTGTAGCAGGCGCACATCGTCCGTGACAATTCCATCCGCTCCGCTATTCACGATCTGCCGCATGGCACCGGAGGTGTTGGCTGTCCAGCCATATACGGATTTTCCTTCGTAATGGATGGCTTCCACCATGTCTGCTGTAAGATTTTTCCCTTCGATGCTATAGCTGTCCGCATAATCCAGATCATAGTCATCCTCTCCCAGATCATGGGCAATATATACTGTGGAGATGTCCGGCTCCAGTTCCTTTACTCTCTGCAGGATTCCCCTATTCATGGATCCTATGATGCATTCGTCCACCATATCATACTCCTGAAGCAGCGCAAGGACATTCTCCTCCAGTTCCTGCTCCTGCCCGGAGTATTTTAATTCGATCATTAATGTGATCCGGTCCCCGGCACAGGCAAGCATCTCTTCCAGTGTCGGGATCTGTTCTCCTCTGTATGCTGCAGAAAATGTACTTCCCACTTCCAGTGTAGAAAGCACGTCTGCCTCTGTATCCCACACACAGACATCCTCGCCCGCAGTACGCTTGAAATTGCTGTCATGCATCACGATCAGTGTCCCGTCGGATAACTGCTGTACATCGATCTCGGCGATGGGGGCTCCGTCCCGGACGGCCTGCTCCAGTGCCGCGAGCGTATTCTCCGGGGCTACCTTAGCCCCTGCCCGGTGAGCCACCACGATCATGGGAGTGTCTTTACCGGCTGCCAACACCTGCGGCAGCACACCATAGGTCAGAAAATAAACGAACAGAAGCATTACAATTGCTGTTTTCCGGATTGTTTTCATCATTTTGCCCTCCCACGATAGTTTATGATCACTTTTATTGTAACAATTGACCATAAACTCCATGCGAGGATTTTGTTAATTTTTTGTAAATATTCAGAGCCACTTAAATATAACCGGATGAACGTCGAATGCTTGCATTCGTAAGATCATCTGGCTATATTTACGTGGCGAAGTAACCACATGAGCAAAAGGGAAGCATCGAAGATGCGATTTTGCGAATGGGGTTCTGAATATTTACTTTGTAAACAACACTATCACCTCATGTGCAAACAGCGGAAATGCTGCCAATACACTTAATAGAAGCCACTCCTGTCCCGACAGATGCGAGGTACCGAAAGCCCTGATGAGAAATGGGATCTCCGTCACGGCAAACTGCAGGATGAAACCGATGATACATGCTGCCACCATCAGCAGATTATCCCGGGGGCTCATGGCAAATACGGACTTCTGTACATCACGCATGCCGATGGCATGATACAGCTGGCACATTCCCAGCACAGTAAATGCATAGGTCTGCGATTTCGCCAGTATCTGTTCCCGGGACATCAGTTCCCTGAGGCGTTCTACCCAGGTAAACGGATTGCCCACAAGCTCCCCTTCCGCCGCCAGGATCCCGCAGGGAAGCACCAGAAATGCCGCCAGTCCGATCACGGTGATCAATGCTCCATAGAACAACGTACATGCTATTCCTCCTCTGGCAAACAGGCTCTCCGATGCTTTTCTGGGCGGGCAGCGCATCAGGCTTTTGCTGTCATTTTTATCCACTCCCAACGCCAGTGCCGGAAGGGAATCCGTGATCAGATTGATCCAAAGGATATGGCTGGATTTTAATGGAGATGCCAGCCCCATTGCCACCGCCACAAACATGGTCATCAGTTCTCCCAGGTTGGACGATAGCAGAAAAATCACCGATTTCCGTATATTCTCATAGACACCTCTGCCTTCCTCGATGGCTTTTTCAATGGTGGCAAAATTATCATCTGCAAGGATCATATCCGCTGCCTGTTTGGCGACATCCACTCCGGTTCCCATAGCGACACCAATGTCCGCCGCTTTTAAGGAGGGGGCATCATTGACCCCGTCACCGGTCATCGCCACGATCTCCCCATTTAGCTGTAGCCCTTTCACGATCAGCACCTTCTGTGCAGGCGTGACTCTTGCATAGACTCTTAAGTCCTTAATTCTCTTTAAAAAAGAAGTGTCATCCAGCCGTTCCAGTTCTCTGCCCGTAATACACTGGCTGCGGTGTCCCGCGATCCCCAGCTGTCTGGCAATGGCATAGGCAGTATCCACATGATCTCCCGTGATCATCACCGTGGTCACCCCCGCATGACGGAAGATCTCCACGGCTTCCCCAGCCTCCGGTCTGGCGGGATCCCGCATTCCCACGATACCAAGGAACGTCATTCCCTCTTCCCCACCTCTGCAGTCTTCACTCTGTGCCGCTGCCAGTGTCCGAAGAGAGAGGGAATTCATCCGTTCCACAGCCTCACCTATCCGCTTCCGCTGCGTGGAGGTCATGGGAACGCTCCTTCCTTCCTGTAAAATATGGGTACAGTGCTGCAAGATCACATCCGGAGCCCCTTTGGTATAGGCAATCCCTCTCCCGGATCTGCCACCGGGAAGCCTATGACAGGTCGTCATCATTTTCCGCTCGGAATCAAAGGGGATCTCATCAAAGCGGGGATACTGACGCTCCAGCCGCTCTCTCTGCAGACCGTATTTCGCCCCAAAGTCTAAAAGTGCCAGCTCCGTGGGATCTCCGATGCGCTGCTCTCCCCGCAGCGAAGCATCATTGCACAAAAGCATCCCTCTCAACAGCTCCGGCAGAATGCGGTGTTCCCCTCTGCCACCTGTCCCCGTGACATCCTCCATCACGTCGTACCACCAGCATTTCTCCACAGTGAGTCGGTTCTGGGTAAGTGTTCCTGTCTTATCCGAACAGACCACGCTGACCGCTCCCAGTGTCTCCACCGAAGGAAGTCTTCGAATGATGGTGTGCACTTTGACCATTCTGGTCACTGACAGGGCCAGGCAGATCGTGACTACTGCCGGCAGCCCTTCCGGTACTGCGGCAACCGCAAGTGAGATCGCTACCAGAAGCATCTCCGGAATATTTCTATGTTGAAATACCGCCAGCAAAAACAGTCCGGCGCACACCCCCAGAGAGAGAATACTCAATAGCTTCCCCAGATCTCCCAGCCGCTTCTGTAATGGTGTCATCTCATCTTCCGTATCCGTGATCATGGAAGCGATCCTGCCGATCTCCGTATCCATGCCGGTGGCCACCACCAGCCCTTCCCCATGACCGTTCGTCACCACTGTGGACATATAGACCATATTGACCCGTTCGGTTAACGGGATCTCTTGCCTGCAGTCTGCCAGGAACAGGGCATCTTTCTCCACCGGGACAGATTCTCCGGTGAGCGCGGATTCTTCCACCTGGAGGTTCGCACTTCTGGTCAGTCTGATATCCGCAGGAACCCGTGCCCCTGCCTCCAGCTCCACCAGATCTCCTGTCACCAGTTCCGCCGCGGGGATCTCTCTTCGGATGCCGTCGCGGATCACGATCGTCCGGGGAGTAGTAAGTTTTCTTAACGCTTCCAGTGCTTTTCGAGCTTTTCCCTCCTGGAGCATTCCCACTAGCGCATTTACCAGGACCACCGTACCGATGATCAAGGCATCGCTGACTTCTCCCAGGAGAATGGATACCACCGCTGCAATCAATAATATGTAGATCAGCGGATCCTTCAACTGCTCCAGAAAAAGCTGTATCTTTGTCTTTTTCCGCGCAGCTCTCATCTCGTTCCTGCCATTTTGCCGTAAACGACGAAAGGCCTCACCTTCGGTAAGACCTTTCACTGTGTCACTATTTAGTTTACTTATGGTTTCCTGTATATTCTGCTTCTCGAACACGGCTGCTCTCCAATGCTTGTTTCTATGCATTGTATGCGGAAATGTCCGGCTTGATGATAACCGTCACCGATTATTTCTCGCTTCTTAACTGGAAAGCATCTGTCAGTTCGTTCATGTTGGTCGCCTGAGCAGACAGTTCTTCACTGGTAGCAGAAGTCTCCTCTGCGGTAGCGGAGTTGTTCTGTACCACCGTAGATATCTGCTCGATGCCCTGTTCGATCTGGGCCATGGCATCTGCCTGTGCATTGGATTCTTCCATGGCTTTCTTGGACTCGTTCGCCAGATCCTCAATACCTTCCACCACTTTCTGCAAAGCTTCCGCCGTTTTATCCGTGATCTGATTTCCTTTTTCGATCTCCTGCAGCGAGGTTTCGATCAGTTCCCTGGTATGTACCGCGGACTGTGCACTGTCATCCGCAAGCTTCCGGATCTGTTCAGCCACCACGGCGAAACCTCTTCCGGCTTCCCCCGCTCTGGCAGCTTCAATTGCTGCATTCAGGGACAACAGGTTCGTCTGGGATGCGATATCCTCGATCTCACCGATAATATCACTGATCTGCTTGGAAGTCTCATTGATCCGCTGCATGGCATCGGTCAGTCCCTTCATCTCTTCTCCACTGGTTCTGGCCTGTTGCTGATATTCCATTGCCTTCTCATAAGATGCTCCGAGAGCCTTGGCATTTTTCTCCACGATCTCAGTGACGTTCGTAATGGTCGCCTGCAGTTCCTCCACGGAACCGGCCTGGTCTGTAGCACCCTCTGCCAGTCCCTGTGCGGCATCCGCCATCTGACCCGCGCCGGCAGACACCTGGCTTACCGCATTTTTGATCTCACCCAGTGTCTCACTGAGCTTATGATTCAGCTTACGGATAGACTCCAGTAATCCGCTGAAATCTCCTATGTAGGCTTCCCTGCAATTACTTACGATCGCAAAATTGCCCTCAGACATTTCTCCCAACAGATAGTCCGTATCACCGATTACCTGCTGCAAATTATCGGAAAGACTGGCGGTAGCCTCCGCAAGTATCTGCAGCTCATCGCCGGTCTCTACCTTCGGTGTCGGAGTATGCAGATCACCCTGTGCTAACAGCTGTATTCTGTCTGTGCACTGTGCCACCGGCTCCCCGATACGCTGTCCGATCTGTTTTGCCTTGTAAATGCTGTATGCCACTGCGATCACACCGATCGCAGCACCTATGATAATGCCTGTTACAACGGAACCCAGGAAATCCGTAACCGGTGCATCTACAGCCACCATCCAGCCGTCAGTACCATCAATCGGGGCATACGCCTGTAATGTATAAGCACCTTTTCTGAAATAGGTTCCGTATCCTGTCTCACCCTTAAGCATCTGTTGCTCTATTTTAGCAATTCCCTTCAGTGAGCTGTCTGTCTGTGACAATTCAATATTATTTTTCTGCTCCTGGGCAATGGCGGAATCACTATGTGCGATCGTAATACCCGTAGACCCCAACAGGTAGCATCCGGAATGCTCACTGATAGAAATGGCTGCGCAAATATCATTTAAGAACTCCGGATCCGGTACTACAAATACCACGCCGATGATCTCACCGTCTTTATCTCCGCCTTCATAGACGGGTGCAGATATGATCACGCTGAGTTTTCCGTCTGTCTTGGCAATTACGGGATCCGATACCACCACTTCTCCCTGCATGGACCGTTTAAAATACTCACGATCATTATAATCCGTTCCGTCAGCGGCACAGATACCATTACTTCCGATCAGCTTCCCCCTGACCATTCCATAAGCTTCCACGCGCTGATTAATATACTCCTGCTTCTGTGCCGGTGTAAATACAGCCGCGGAAAGCTGATAGCTGCATCCCAGCTCAGATACGATCGTCTCCGATACCGTTAATTCCTGACGGATCCGATCCGCTGACAGCTTTGCGATCTCCTGCATATCAGCCTTCAGTCTGCTCAGGGTACCTGACAGATTCATGATCATAGACACAATGACCAATGATACGATCGATAGCAATACCAGCCGCCGGATTGCCTTCTGCAGCCGCTCGCGGATCGTGGTCTTACCATCGGTCTGACGCTTTTGTCCCTTCTGTGTAGTTTTTGCACTCATAATGTACCTCTTTTCTCCGGCGAGATGTCTCTCCACCTTCTCAAGCCGGCATTTTTCTGCAATGCTGCTAACACTACTGCTGTATCATCATTATAACATTTTCCGAACCTTTTTGCTACCTTATGAGTGCAAAGAAAGAGTTAATATTTCAAAAAATATCAACTCTTTCCCTGTTTTGTCTGTTTATTTATATTTTTCTGTCCCATTAGGCAGAAACTTTTTGGGATCAATAACCAAATTCTTGTGCAAAATACAGTTTTCCACCTGTCTCATAGACAGCAATGCTGCAGGTCGTAAAATCGCCTGCCAGGATATTCGCTGCATGGGTGGGAGAAGCCATCCAGGCATCTACCACGCTCTGTGCGGAATCATATCCCTTCGCCAGGTTCTCACCCCACATCAGTTCACTGTTCACGGTATACCAGTCTCTGCCGTTCGGTCTGGTATGAGAGAATTTGGAAGCAGCTTCCTGTGCTCTTACCATAGCGCAGGACTCCAGTCCGTTGCTCCAGGTAAGCTCCGCAAGTCCATTCTCTGCTCTCTTCGCATTCACCAGTGCCAGTGCATCGGTTGCCATGGTGCGAAGTTCATTGGCCCGGGCAATCTCTGCTTCGCTCATGCCGGCTCTCTGTACAGATCCTGCCAGCGCCACCGCCTCTTCATCGAACCATACGGTTCCGTCGCTGTCCGCCGGATCACGGCTGACAGAGGACAGATTTGCATTCCTGCCGCAGCCTGCCAGGCTAAGCATCATGATTACTGTCAGAATCAGACTCATCCATCTTTTTTTCATTTGTTTACCCTCTTTCATGAATTTATGGTAACTATATGTCATTACTGTTCTTATTGCTTCTTCTTAAGGATAAGCCATGCTCCCAGACCTGTCAAGGATAAGGCGAAACCAAGATTCCATGCATCGGAAGCGTCGCCGGTCTGCGGCCGTCTCGATGCTCCGAGGACTGCTCTGTCTGCCAAAGGTGTCGGATCATCCTCGATCGTCACCATTCTGTGGCGTCTCGCACCAAGTACCTGCGGTGCCTCGGGTGTTACAGGATCCGCAGGGGTACCGGGATCATCCGGGGTTGGCGTCGTATCCGGAGCGCCCGGAGTCGGAGTAGGTGTCGGGTTGTTGTCAGGAGTTGTCGACGGTGTTGCCGTAGGTGTTGTCGTTGGCGTTGCCGTAGGCGTTGCCGTAGGTGTTGCCGTTGGTGTTGCCGTAGGTGTTGCCGTTGGCGTTGCCGTAGGTGTTGCCGTTGGTGTTGCCGTTGGTGTTGCCGTTGGTGTTGCCGTTGGTGTTGCCGTAGGTGTCACGGTCGGCGTAGGTGTCGGTGTCACGGTCGGCGTAGGCTCTTCACTGGGATGCCACTCATTTCCACTAAAGTGACACTCTGCTTGCGTTTGCAAATTTGCAGCTACAATTCTACCTGAATTATTTCCTGCTTCGAGAATCACCTTAGCACATGGTGCAAGAATCGTTCCTCTTGTAGTAGATAAAGTAATAGTTCCATCATATGTTCCAAAATTATACACTAACAAATTTGCATTATCTGCTTCCGGGTAATTATCAATGCCAGATGTGCTCTGTCCTACCAACTTAAAATTATTACCATCAGGTGTTATATTAAATACAACCGTTTTACCGTTTTCCACAGCTACTTTAGGTTCAAAATCCGAAATTCCATTTACGCGAAAAATATTCTGTCCATCATTCAAGGAAATCTCATTAGAACTCAATTCCGTTCCCATTGCATGCAAGTTTTCAGCATTTGTACGAATAGCTGTAAATGCTCCTGCCAGATCGAACTGACCTCTTTCAATTTTTCCAATCTGCTCAGTGGTTCCTACATAAACTCCATTTACAAACCATTGATTACCTCTTTGCTCAAAAGAAGCTGATTTTAGAATCAGATTAGAACATCTAATATTGGAGCCTGAGCCTGTATATTCACCATCTACATAAATAGTACCTTTTCCTGTATAGCCAATGTTATTATAATATTTCAAACTGCCTGTGCAGATATTAGCTTCACTGTCACCGCTCTGCTCCGTAATTCCCTCTACAAAAATTCCATAGCCATTGGCAGCTCCTAAAACTCCAGCAATATCCACAGTCACCGCATTTACTGTCTCATTTGCTTCCGCACATAAATTCATTGTCAGCGGCATGATAAGACCTGCACCTGCTGCCTCTTCCGGTGTAACCATCGTCGTTGCTTCCGGTGTTACCTCCGGATCAGCTACTACATTTTCTTTCACAACAGCGTCACCACCGGATACAGACTCTTCCCCTACTACTGTAGCCGCTTCCTCTGCCTGTACCGTAAGTGTTCCGTTCCCCGCAACAGTTCCCACTACCAGCGCTGCCACCAGAACCTTTACGATTTTTTCTTTTACATACTTACTAAGTCTGCTCATCTGATTTCTCCCTTTATGAAACCCCATGTGTTACTCCCAACGCACTTAAACGTTTTCGTTCTTCTTTACATCTATTAAGACTATGGATCTCATAAAAAAGGTTCAGATTTTTTATTAAATTTGTGATTTATTGCTTATTTTTGTTCTCTGGTTGTCCATTTGTGGTACCAATGTCCTAATAAGCGGCCGTTTCTGTCAGTACTCCATGGAGCAGTGCTCTTCGCTTCGTGCCTGCGGAACCATAGCAGGTAGACAGCGACACAATGTTCCCCCTGTCGCTTAAGTCCGCATCCGAGGCATACAGGGAATGTTCCGTCGCCCACTGCACGTAATCATCGTAGGAAGCATCCGAGGTAAAGGTTGCGAAGCGGTCGCTGGTGCTTCTGGTCTCGTAATAAGCAAAGATTTCATAAATATAGACCTTATCTTCCGTATAGATATAAAAATACGGATCCTCCTTACAGCTTACCGTCCCCTTCAACAGATTTTTAAAACTACCGAACATGCTCTCATCCCGCATATTATGTCCGAAGACGAAGGTGTTCCGGTCCGACCAGTCCGCCGAAGCCTCACAATCCATGAAAATACATCCGGCATTTACACTTTCTCCCTCAAAAGAATGCTTCAGATAATAATTGTTGTCCTCGCCCTGTACCACCGGATAGCTGATATCCAGCGCCGGAAAATAAAGCCATCCCCGGAAATCCGGATTGGTCTTCTTGAGATTTGCAAAATCAATCTGCAGATCTGGGTAGTTTTTCACCTGTACTTCTTCCGTCTCTTCCACCCGGGACTCTTCCACCACTGCCTCCTGTCTTATGGCATCATATTCGTTTTTCGCCTTTTGCTCCGACAGATAGGAATACAGACTCATCCCTCCGGTGATCAGAACTGCCGCCGCCAGTATTGCTGTGATGATATTTTCCACTTTCTTATTCTTCATGTTTGTCCCCTTTTTGCATCTATCTGAATTTACTAATGATTATAACTTATTTTTAAGTATTCGTCTTTACGAAAGACTCATTTTTTGATATTTTTAAGTTGTGATCATAAAAATATTGGGGGGAATTATATCTTATGATACATTTTTTTGCTATCCTTTCACTGCTTCTGTGCGGTGTCTGCTATACCGGCTTCCAAAAAGAGGAAGACAAATGTAAATTCCAAAACATTACCCGGTTCGTCTGGATCATTTTCGGGGCTGCCCTGCTGCTTCGTCTGATCCTTGCTTATACCACCCACGGTTTCGGCAATGATATTGCCTGTTTTGCTGCGTGGGCTGACCGGATCTTCACCGTAGGTCCCGGGGCATTCTATTCCGCGGAGACTTTTACCGATTATCCGCCCGGATTCATGTATGTCCTGTATCTCATCGGGGCGCTGCGTTCCCTGCTTGGGATCCCTTATTATTCCAGCCTGCATATCATGCTGTTAAAGCTGCCTGCTATTCTGTGCGACATGGCCTGCGGCTGTCTGCTCTACAAAGAGGCGACAAAAAGACTGCATTTTTCCGAAATACAATCTGTATGTGTAGCTTGTGCTTACCTATTCCAGCCGGCAATCATCCTGAATTCTTCCTGCTGGGGGCAGGTGGATTCCGTTCACACCCTGGTGGTGATCCTGATGGGCCTGTTTCTTATGGACGGCAAAATGCTTCCGGCTTATGCGATCTACGGTATTGGAGTTCTGTTAAAGCCGCAGACACTGATCTTCACTCCCGTCCTTCTGGTCGGCATTTTGGATCATGTATTTTTGCAGGATTTTTCCTGGAGGAAATTTTCTTATAATCTGTGTGGCGGTCTGGCTGTGATCTGCGGCATGCTTCTGTTGTGCGTTCCCTTCGGTCTGGATGCCGCCACCTCGCAGTATACTTCCACGCTGGGTTCCTATGAATATGCGGCGGTTAATGCCTATAATTTCTGGGGGCTGTTAGGCATGAACTGGGTGGACCAGAACACGATCTTTCTGTTCCTTCCCTGCCGGACCTGGGGATCCATTGCCATTGTGCTGATCGTTCTTTTTACTTTTCTGATTGCCTTGCGTTGCCGAAAAGAACCTTCACGCTATTTTTGCCTCGGTGCTTTTATCATTCTGACTATGTTCCTGTTTTCTGTCAGAATGCACGAACGCTATATGTATCCGGGACTTGCACTGCTGCTGTTCTGCTGTCTGTATAAACCCGCCGGCTCCCTGTGGAAATGTTATGCCGGTTTCGCCGCGCTGCATTTCTACAACACTGCCAACGTGCTGTACCATTACGATCCGCAGAACTATGACCGCAAGGCTCCCATAATTCTGCTGGTATCCGCAGGCATGTTATATTGTCTGTATGATTTCTACAAAATCATCTGGAAATATTATATTCATGGGGAAGCGGTGACTGTTGCCGCCACAACCGCGGGTGACCTCGGCTCCCACTTCCGGGAACATTTTCTCTCCCCCTTAGCGCCCACACCTTCTAAGGAGCAGGTGCGCTTCACGAGAGCAGACCTGTGTCTGTTGCTGACAATCTGTGCTCTCTACAGCTTTTTTGCACTCTATGACCTGGGCGACCGCAAGGCTCCCGAGACAACCTACGATATGACACAGAATCAGGTCATTGAACTGGAATTTCCGGAAAATACAGTTCCCGTTACCCTGGCAAGTTACATCGCGCCCTGGCATCAGCGGCATTTTACGGCTGAAGTCCGTAGCTCAGAGGCCGAGGACTGGACGTATCTGGGCGAGATCATTCTGAATAATGTCTTCACCTGGCAGGATGTGTCTTTGGAAGATCTGACCCGGCAGGCAGGCGTAACAGACGCCCGCTGCCTACGTCTCACACTGACCGATACGGATGCCTCTCTGATCGAACTGGTCTTCACGGATGCGGACGGTGAAATCCTGCGCCCTGTGAATGCCTCTGCTTACGAGACTTTGTTCGATGAGAGCGATTGCTACCCGGAACGCTATTCTTTCCGTAACAGTATGTATTTCGATGAGATCTATCATGCCCGTACGGCTTATGAATTTCTCCACGGACTGCCCACTTATGAAAATACGCATCCGCCCCTGGGCAAAATTCTGATTTCTGTGGGTATCGCTATTTTCGGGATGAATCCCTTCGGCTGGCGGATCATGGGTACTTTATTTGGCATCGCCATGCTGCCCTTCCTCTATCTGCTGGGGAAGAAGATGACCGGCAATACCCCCGCAGCGGCTCTCGCCTGCTTCCTGTTTGCCTTTGATTTTATGCATTTTACACAGACGAGGATTGCAACGATCGATGTCTATATCACGTTCTTCGTGATTGCCATGTACTATTTTATGTACAGTTATTGCTCCATGAGTTTTTATGACTCGCCACCACATAAGACCTTCCTTCCATTAGGATTGTGCGGTGTCTGCATGGGGCTTGGCATTGCCTGCAAATGGACCGGTGTCTATGCCGGATGTGGTCTGGCACTGCTGTTTTTCGCGCATTTGCTGCGTCGCTACCGAGAATACCTTTATGCCAAAGCACATCCCGGCAAAAGCACAAACGGTATCGATCATAAATATATAGTGAAGAATTTCCCTGACTATACGATCAAGACCATCGATTTCTGTCTGACCTTTTTCGTATTGATCCCGGTAGTGATCTATCTGCTGTCCTACCTGCCGTTTGTGAATACTACTCATCCCGGCCTGCTTGACCGTATGCTGGCGAACCAGACTTCCATGTTCAATTACCACAGTGGCCTGGAGGCGACACATCCCTACTCTTCCTCCTGGTATGAATGGCCGACCATGGTACGTCCGATCTGGTATTATTCGGGATATGTGACCGATGCAATCAAAGAGGGGATCAGCGCT
>OIWQ01003715.1_pt1 | contig 13350 bp, 6 predicted proteins | sample 1587571 | NCBI WGS metagenome assembly OIWQ01 (sample SAMEA3888910, study PRJEB22519) | human gut metagenome | biome: human gut; feature: human-associated habitat; material: faeces | place: Denmark | collected 2010 | reverse complement strand
CGGGCTGATTGCCGCCCTCACCGAAATGCGCGGATACCTGGACGAGGACGAAGCCGAGCTGCGGGATCTGACCGACAGCGCCCTGCAAAAGCTCAGCGAAATCACCGATGAGGACTTCGCAGCGCTGGAGCTGGCGCCGGACTTCGACACGGACGAATAAGGCGGATGCGGCGGGAGCGGCTTTCAGGTCGCTCCTGCTGTGATTATCCTATTGAGGAAAAGTGCGTGTACCCGCAAAAATTTTCAACAGAGCGCATCACAAAAGAAAAAGTGTCAATACGGAGGCGTATTCTCTCCGGAAAACGCACAGAATGAGCAGGGAGTTTTCGCACTATTTTTCTGAAAACGCTTGATTTTCACCGGATAGTTGCGTATAATAAGACTGCGAGGTGAAAATATGATAAAGACAACAGCGATGCTACTGGAAGAATTGAAGGGATACGGTTCTCCGAAGTCAAAGCTCGCGCGTATGGCGGAGCGGGGCGAATGCTTTCCCATTACAAGGGGACTATATGAAACTGACCGGAACGCTCCTGCGTACCTGCTTGCGGGCAGTATTTACGGGCCTTCATACATTTCCTTTGAATATGCCCTCAGCCGCTACGGGCTGATTCCCGAAGCGGTATATGCCGTTACCTGCGCCACCTTTGAAAAGAAAAAGAAAAAGAAGTACGAAACGCCCTTCGGAACCTTCACCTATCGGGATGTGCCGTCCGAGGCGTTTCCGCTGGGGATTCGGCTCGTGCAGGAGGGCGATTATTTCTATCGGATCGCAGAGCCGGAAAAGGCTCTGTGCGACCAGCTCTATACTATGCCGCCCGTGCCGAACACACAGGAGCTTTTCCGGCTGCTGACGGAGGATTTGCGGATTGAGGAATCGGAGATTGGGAAGCTGGACGGAAATAAGGTTTGCGAATACAGCGGAGCGTATCATTCCACGAACGTAAAAAAGCTCTGCTCGCTTTTAAGGAGGCTTTGACATGAACAGCGCCATTGAACAGATGCTGAAAAGCTACCATGTAGAGAATATCTACGACAGAAAGAACGCCATGAAGGAAATCATGCAGGAAATTGTGCTCTGCGGCTTGTCCCGCGCGGGTTTCTTCAAAAAAGCGGCGTTCTACGGCGGAACCGCCCTGCGAATTTTCTACGGTCTCGACCGCTTCTCCGAAGATCTGGATTTTTCGCTGGAAGCGGAGGATTTGGACTTTGACCTGACCGCCTACTTTCCCGTGCTGGAGAAGGAAGTAAAAGCCTTTGGGCTGAACGTGGAGATTCAGGAAAAGGAAAAGACAAAAGAAAGCACCATCCGCTCCGCCTTTCTGAAGGGGAACACGAAGGAACATCTCCTGCTGTTCTACGCGGATGAAAAGGTGGCGGGAAGCGTGGCGAAGAATGAAGCGGTCAAGATTAAGTTCGAGGTGGACGTTAACCCGCCCGCCTTCGCCTCATTCGAGCACAAATACCGGCTGCTGCCCGTTCCGTATGAGGTGAAAATGTATGATATGCCCTCCCTATTCGCAGGAAAAATCCATGCGGTCATCTGCCGTGCGTGGCAAAACCGCATCAAGGGCAGGGATCTTTACGACTATGTATTCTATCTTTCAAGGGGTGCGGCGGTCAATCAAAAACACCTTCGGGCACGATTGATTGATTCCGGATATATTTCTGCCGATGCGGACTGTTCCTTGCCGAAAATCAAAGCGATGCTGGCGGAACGCTTCGACAGCATCGATTACGCACAGGCAAGGCAGGATGTGGAGCCGTTCATTCACGATTCCTCCGTGCTGAATATATGGAGCGCAGACTTTTTCAAACAAATCACGGAGGGACTGACTGCGGTATAGTCCCCGACTGAAAACCGAATACCGCCCCTTACATAGAGCGTCCGTTCCGGGCGCTCTAAATTTATGCCATGAAGGAGGAGCAATATGCCGAGCAAGCTACAAACGTATATGCAGATGGCGGACGAGGCGCAGCGGCAGATCACCGGCAGCTACCGGGGCTGGACGGGCTTTCTCACCACCGCCGCAAGGCTGTACAAATACCCCTACGCCGAGCAGGTCATGATCCACGCCCAGCGTCCGGACGCCACCGCCTGCGCGGAGTATGACTTCTGGAACGAAAAGATGGGTCGGTATGTCCGCAGGGGCTCCAAGGGCATCGCCCTCATCGACAGCAGCGGCGAAAGGCCGAGGCTTCGGTATGTGTTCGACGTGTCGGACACGGGCGGCAGAGAATTTCCAAAGAGCCGCTACCTCTGGGAATACCGGGAGGAACACGCGGACGCGGTAAGCGCCATGCTGGAGAGCCGCTACGGTGTGGACGGAAAAGGAGGGCTCCCCAACCAGCTTGAGCGCATCGCGTCTCAGCTTGCGGAGGAATACTGGCGGGACTATAAGCGGGATATCCTCGCCATCGTTGACGATTCCTTTCTTTACGGGTATGATGAGTTCAACGTAGGAGCGGCCTTCCAAAGTGCCGCCGCCGTCAGCATCGCCTACTCGCTCATGTCCCGCTGCGGGCTTGAAGCGGACGACCGCTTCGAGCATGAGGACTTCCTGAGCATCTTTGATTTCAACACCCCGGAAGCCGCCGCCGAGCTGGGCACGGCGGTGAGCAGGATCAACGGAGAGGTGCTGCGGCAGATCGAAGTCACCATCAAGAATTACGAGCGCGAGAAACTCGCGGAAAGGAGCCATAGCCATGACAGAACTGACCTACACCAAGAACGGGGACTACCTGATTCCCGACCTGACGCTGAGCGAGACGCCGGAGGACGCGAGACCCCTAGGCAAGTACGGGAGACTGCGCAGGAGCTACCTTCAGGAGCACAGACCGGGGCTGTACAGCCGTCTGGTGCTGTCGGAGAAGCTGTTCCCGCACCTGCGGGAGATCGACGAGACGGCGAATCGGAGGCTGGAGCAGATGATGCCGGAGCTGATGAAGTCGGCGGGCGTGACGGAGGAGCTGAAAGCCCGCGACCAGATGAAATGGGTGGGGCTGATGAACAGCCTGAAAGCGCAGGCCGAGGAGATCATCCTCAGCGAGCTGGTATACAGCTGACCAATGACACGCCGGAAGCGGAACCGGCGCAGCCTCCGATACCGCAGGCATACCAACTGAGCCTGTTCCCCACGGAGGAAGAGCAAATCGCATATATCGCAGAAGCGGAGAGCTACACGCCCTCCGCTTTTTCCATGTCCATCCCGCAGTCGGATATCGACCATATTCTGCGCATGGAGGGCAACGCCGATTATGCCCGCATGAAGATCGCCACGGAGTTCTCCAAGGGCAAGGGCGTGGAAGAAATCGCGGCGTTTCTTCAAAGCAGCTTCCACGGCGGCAACGGCGTCGTCACCGAGAAAGGCAGATATTCCGCGTGGTACGCAGAGGACGGCATTCATATCGCCAATGGGGACGCGGCAAGACACCTGACCTCTGCAAAGGTCGTAAGCTGGCAGGAGGCGGCGGAGCGCATCGGGCTGCTTTTGGAGCAGGGCGAATACGCCGCCAACGTAGAGCTTGCGGAAGCGCCGGGACACGAGCGCACGGAGCTGGCGCAGTCTATCTGGTATCTACGGCAGGATTTAAGTGAAAAGGCGCGGGCGCAGGGCTACCTCTCCTGCCTGTCGGATATGCGGGGCGGCGGTTTCCCGGAGGAAACGGCGCGGCTTGCCGAGCGGCTGAGAGACCCTGCGTTCCGCGAAGTCCTCATGGACGATTTTGCACAGCTCCAAACCGACTACCGAGAGGACAGGAGCCTGCTGCGCTTTCATTACCATAAGCCGGACAAAATCGAGCAGGGCCTGCGGGAGATGTCCCTGCCCCGCAGGGAATACCGCACCGAAATGGCGGAGATCCCCGCCGTGCAGCGGTTCATTACGGAGGACGAGATCGCCGCGACCCTGACCCGCGGCAGCAATATTGAAGGGAGCAAGGGGCGTATCTACGCCTATTTCAAAGAGAAACACAGCCCCAGGGAGCAGGCGGATTTCCTGAAAGATGAATACGGCATTGGGGGACGCTCCCACGCGGTATCCGGCGCATCCCACAGCGGTGAGGATCACAGTGGCAAGGGCGTCAGCCTGAAAAAACAGGACTGCCCGGAAATTCAACTGAACTGGGCGAACGTCGCCAAGCGTATCTCCGAGCTGATACGCAAAGACCGTTTCCTGACCCCGGAGGAAAAGGCGCAGTACGAGCAGCTTCAGCGGCAGACCGCAGCGCGAAGCGCAGCATGGAATGACTACGATGCCGTAAAGGAAGCCCACCCGGACGACATCGTGCTGTTTCAGGTGGGCGATTTCTTTGAGATTTACGGCGAGGACGCAAAACAGGCGGCGGAGCTGCTTGACCTCAACCTTACCACAAGAGAGATACCCGGCGCTGGCCGTGTGGAGATGTGCGGCGTACCGTCGCACAATTTAGAGATGTATGTAGAGAAATTGCGCGATAAGTATGATGTGACGATTGCCGAAGCGCCGGACTTTAGAGGTGAGCGCCACATTTACACGCTGCGCTCTATCGACCATGAAGCAGAAGCCGCCATCAACGCACAAGAAGCGGAGTTCGGTGCAGATGGGACAAGAATTTTCCGCGATCCTGCCGCCGATGCGCCGCAGCCAACGGTACGGGAGCTGTTTGACGGGTACAAGCTGACCGTTGGCAACGCGCTTTCCAAAGATACGGCTTTTGTCAATGCCTGCCGCAATTCAGACCGCCAGAACGCTTATCTGGAGGGTGCGGACGCTATCCGTCGTATTGTCACGGCATCTGATGATCTCCAGCTTGTCCGCCTGTACTTTGATATGCCCGCGTTCCATAACCGGCTGCATCAGGAGCTTTTGGAGGAACTGTATCCCACGCTGGCAGCGACGGTCGCACCCTCTCCCTATCAGATCACACAGGAGGACATTGACAACGCGCTTCTGGATTGGCACAACAACCTAAAGGGCAAGCAGGAAGTCGCACTATATATGCAGGCGCATGGGCGAGAACGCAGCACCGCCGCATGGCTGGCTGCAAAATATGGCTGGGAAGATAGCAAAACTCCCATGTATATCCATGTAGGAAACGCCGAGCCGGTGACGCTCACATGGGCGCAGGTACAGCGGCGGTTGGCACAGCTCATCCGCGAGAATAAATTTTACGATGAGAATGAGCGACTGCGGTTATTTTCACCTGACCGATACTCCATTCGTCTGCATCCCGGCGAGGGCGGAATTACCGGCATTTGGGATGAGGTGTTGGAACGGTTCTGCGGAGATGGGGAACAAACGCTCCGCTTTGCAGAACAGAATAACGCCATTGCTTACTTGGATGGCATCAAACGGGATATGGGAATTGAGCTATCCCCTCCGGCGTTTACAACACCGCTTGGCTATACTTATCATATTGGAGATCGCATTTCATCCATAGAGTTAGACCACATAGCAGCAGTCGGCGTTATCGCGCGTGTAGATGAAGATCACGTCTGGCACACGTTACCGAACGTACCCGGACAGGAACCTGTCAGCATCGACCGCAATTCCTTTGAACGCTACCTCGACACCAGATATTTCGAGGTTTCTGAACCGGAGCCGCAGCGCGTCATTGCGGCGCAGCACACAGAACAGCCAACCCCGGAGACGCCGCAAGCGGTTCAAAACCTTATGGGGCAGCGCGTGGAAATTGATGGTAAGCTCTATAATGTTGATTCCGCAGATGAAACTGTCGCGCATCTCAGCGTCGTTTCATCCTCCAGCGAGAGCAATCACGATCCGGAACACAGAACCGAACCGGTTTCTGCTGTCCTCACACGAATTGCAGATCAGGGTCGTGAGCTTGCGCCGAATATTTCGGCATATCAGGCGCTTCGTGCAGAGCATCCCGAAAAGCTCATCGGTGTCCGTGTCGGAGAACGGCTGCTTTTTTATGGCGCGGATGCAGAACGAGCCGCCAGCGCTTTGAATCGCCGCCTGCTGCAACGCGATATTCCCGGTATGGGCGAAACCGCTGTGACCGGCTATGATTTTGGACAATGGGCAAGCGCCGCAAAGCGGCTGCTGGAGCATGGACACAGCTTCGTGTTTGCGCAACCAAATGAAACCGACGGCTATGATGTTATCAACGAGGCCGATGCCAAGGAGTATATCCCCATTGGCATGGAGCTGGAGATTGACGGACGGAAGTTTGTCATTGACAGCGTAAATTTCGGCACGGATGAAGTATCTCTGCGCGATGTGACTTTTCAAAACAGGCAGGGCTTTCCCATCTTCCGCGCTGAACACATTGCGTTTATACGCTCGTTTGTTGAAGAGCAGGAACGGGAGCAGCCGCAGCCTGTCACCAAACCCGTCGCGTTCTATCCTGCCGAGAAAACGCACTTGCCCTACGACATAGAAATCCAAACGCTGCACATCCCGGAACCGGAGCATGACCCGCCCTCTGCGGAACCCGCCGAGCCTGAACCGCCCGCCATGAGCGATGAAGAAAGGCTGATTCTGGAGCAGGAAGGGCGCGCGGCACTCTCGGAAATGGGCGAGTTTGTGCCTGATTTTGATGATGCCATCTCTCAGGCCGAGATCGACGAGCCTCCCGCACACCGTCCTGCGGTATCTATCCCCGTTGACGGCGAGTGGCAGGGCTTTCCCAGCGTTGCCGCTGCGGAGCAGGCCGCTTACGCTGACTTCAAGGCGGCAAGCCACCGCGACGCGCAGAATTTCCACATCACCGATGATGCCCTCGGCGTCGGCGGCGCAAAAGCAAAGTTTCGGGCAAATATGGCGGCGATCCGCCTCCTGCAAGAGCTGGAGTTTGAGGGCTTACAGGCCAGCCCGGAGCAGCAGGAAATCCTCTCCCGCTATGTGGGCTGGGGCGGTTTGGCTGATGCGTTCGATGAAAATAAACCAAACTGGTCGGACGAGTTTGCAGAGCTGTACGCCACACTTTCCCCGGAGGAATACGCTGCCGCCCGTGCGTCCACGCTGAACGCCCACTACACCAGCCCTACCGTCATCAAGGCGATCTATGAAGCGGTCGGCAATATGGGCTTCCAGACCGGCAACATTCTGGAGCCGTCTATGGGCGTTGGCAACTTTTTTGGCCTGCTGCCGGAGCAGATGCAGGGCAGCAAGCTCTACGGCGTGGAGCTGGACAGCATCACCGGACGTATTGCCAAGCAGCTTTATCCCAAGGCGGACATTACCATCGCGGGCTTTGAGACAACGGACAGAAAAGACTTCTATGACCTCGCCGTGGGCAACGTCCCGTTCGGACAATATCAGGTAGATGACCGGGCTTATAACAAGCTCGGTTTTTCCATTCACGACTACTTCTTTGCCAAAACCCTCGACCAAGTGCGTCCGGGCGGCGTGATCGCGTTTGTGACCTCCCGCTACACGATGGACAAGCAATCGCCCGAAGTCCGCAGGTACATCGCGCAGCGGGCGGAGCTGCTGGGTGCCATTCGTCTGCCCAACAATGCGTTCCGCGCCAACGCCGGTACGGATGTGGTTTCGGACATTCTCTTTCTCCAAAAGCGTGACCGTCCCATTGAGATCGAACCGGATTGGGTACACCTCGGTCAGAACGAGGATGGCTTTGCCATCAACCGCTATTTTGTTGACCACCCGGAGATGATTTTAGGCAGGCAGACCTCCGAAAGCACCCAATACGGCAAGCAGGATTTCACCGTTGTCCCCATTGAGGGGCTGGAGCTTGCAGATCAGCTCCATGATGCCGTGAAAAACATTCGCGGCACCTATCAGGAGGCGGAACTGCCAGAGCTGGGCGAGGGCGAACAGATCGACACGTCCATCCCCGCAGACCCCAATGTGAAAAACTACTCCTACACCGTGGTGGACGGCGAGGTGTACTACCGGGAAAACAGCCGCATGGTCAAACCGGAGCTGAACGCCACCGCCGCCGAGCGTGTCAAGGGCATGGTCGCGCTGCGGGATTGCGTGAATGAGCTGATTGCCCTGCAAATGGACGAGTACAGCGCAGAAAGCCGGATTCAGGAAGCGCAGACCGAGCTAAACCGCCTCTATGATGCGTTCTCCGCAAAACATGGCCTAATCAATGACCGTGCGAACCGTCTTGCGTTCTCTGACGATTCCTCTTACTACCTCCTGTGTTCACTGGAAGTGCTGGATGACGACGGAAAGCTGGAGCGCAAGGCGGATATGTTCCACAAGCGCACCATCAAGCAGCAGCGCAGCGTAGATTCTGTGGATACCGCCAGCGAAGCCCTTGCTGTCTGCATCGGAGAAAAAGCCTGCGTCGATCTCGACTTCATGGCCTCCCTCATGGGCGGCAGCGAGAAAATCCCGCAGATCGTTGAGGATTTGAAGGGCGTCATTTACAAGGAACCCAACAGCGGCCCGTTTGACTTGCAGGACGGCGGCGAGCATTGGGCGAAGGGCTGGCAGACGGCGGACGAATATCTCTCCGGCAACGTCCGGCAGAAGCTTCGCACCGCGCAGCGTGTGGCAGCGCGCGACCCGTTCTTTGCCGGAAATGTGGATGCCCTGATTGCCGCCCAGCCGAAGGACTTGGAGGCCAGCGAGATTGAGGTGCGGCTGGGTGCGACATGGCTTGACAAGAAGTACATCGAGCAATTCATGTACGAAACCTTTGAAACGCCCCGCTATCTGCGCGGACAGATCGAGATCAGCTATGTCCCGTACACCGCAGAATGGCAGGTTTCCCGCAAGAGCATGGTGCGCTACAACGATGTGGCGGCGTTCACCACCTACGGCACAGACCGCGCCAGCGCCTACCGGCTGCTGGAGGATGCGCTGAACCTCCGCGATATTCGCATCTACGATACCATTGAGGACGCAGACGGACGGGAGCGCCGTGTCCTCAACGCCAAGGAAACCACCCTTGCCGCGCAGAAGCAGCAGCTTATCCGGGATGCGTTCAAGGACTGGATTTGGAAAGACCCGGAGCGGCGCGAAACGCTGGTACGGCAATACAACGAGGAAATGAACAGCACTCGTCCCCGCGAGTATGACGGCAGCCACATCGTTTTCTCCGGTATGAACCCGGAAATCACCCTCCGGGAGCATCAGAAAAACGCCATCGCCCATGTGCTGTACGGCGGGAATACGCTGCTGGCACACGAAGTTGGCGCGGGAAAAACCTTTGAAATGGTAGCCTCTGCGATGGAATCTAAGAGGTTGGGACTGTGCCAGAAATCCATTTTTGTCGTGCCGAACCATCTGACGGAACAGTGGGCATCCGAGTTTCTGCGGCTCTACCCTTCGGCCAACATCCTTGTCACTACCAAGAAGGACTTTGAAACCCACAACCGCAAGAAATTCTGCGCCCGTATCGCCACCGGCGACTATGACGCCGTTATCATCGGCCACAGCCAGTTTGAGCGTATCCCCATCAGTCCGGAGCGGCAGGAACGGCTCCTTCACCAGCAGATTGAGGAAATCACCGATGGTATTCAGGATACCAAGCTCGCAGGCGGCAACAGCTTTACCATCAAGAGCTTGGAGCGCACGAAAAAGGGGCTGGAGGCGCGGCTGAAAAAGCTGCAAGCCAGCGACCGCAAGGATGATGTGATTTACTTTGAACAGCTCGGCGTAGACAGGATGTTTGTGGACGAGTCGGACAATTATAAAAATCTTTTCCTCTATACAAAGATGCGCAACGTGGCAGGGCTTTCCACCACCGATGCGCAGAAATCCTCGGATATGTTCTCCAAGTGCCGCTACATGGATGAGCTGACCGGCGGGCGCGGCGTGGTGTTTGCCACCGGCACCCCGGTTTCCAACTCCATGACAGAGCTTTATACCATCCAGCGCTATTTGCAGCATGACCGGCTGCAAGAGATGGGTATGGGCCACTTCGATTGCTGGGCAAGCCGCTTTGGTGAAACCACCACCGCGCTGGAGCTTGCCCCGGAGGGAACCGGCTACCGGGCAAGGACGCGCTTTGCAAAGTTTTTCAACTTGCCCGAATTGATGAATCTGTTCAAAGAGGTCGCCGACATCAAAACGGCGGATCAGCTCCACTTACCCACGCCGGAGGTTGCGTATCACACCATCGCCACCAAACCCACGCAGATCCAGCAGGACATGGTGAAAGCCCTCTCGGAACGAGCGTCCAAGGTACACAGCGGTGCGGTCAGCCCGGATGTGGACAATATGCTCAAAATCACCTCGGACGGACGCAAGCTGGGGCTTGACCAGCGCATCATCAATCCCATGCTCCCCGACGAGGAAACCACCAAGGTCAATCAGTGCGTGGCGAACATTCTCCAATACTGGCGCGACGGCGAGGAGGAAAAACTGACACAGCTTGTGTTTTGCGACATTTCTACGCCAAAGACCACGCCCTCGCAGCGGGCGGCAAAGGCTTCCCCCGGTACGCTGGACAGCCCGGAAATTCATGCGCTGGAGAGCGCGATTTCATTGGAGGAAAGCGCGGAAACGCCGTTCACGGTCTATGAGGATGTGCGCCAAAAGCTCATTGACGCCGGTATGCCCCCGGAACAGATCGCGTTTATCCACGATGCCAATACGGAGGTCAAAAAGCGGGAACTGTTCGCAAAGGTACGCAGCGGTCAAGTGCGCGTCCTGATGGGCAGCACGGCCAAGATGGGCGCGGGCACCAACGTGCAGGATCGTTTGGTCGCACTTCACGATTTGGATTGCCCGTGGCGTCCCCGTGATCTCACGCAGCGAAAAGGCCGCATCGAGCGTCAGGGCAATCAGAACAAGCTCGTTCATGTCTGCCGCTATGTGACCGAAGGGACGTTTGACGCCTACCTCTGGCAGACCGTTGAGAACAAGCAGAAATTCATCTCTCAGATCATGACCTCAAAATCCCCGGTTCGCTCCTGTGAGGACGTGGACGCTACGGCGCTGTCTTTTGCGGAGATCAAGGCGCTGTGTGCCGGTGATCCCCGCATCAAGGAGCGTATGGATTTGGACATTGAGGTGTCCAAGCTAAAAATTATGAAGGCAGACCACAACAGCAAGCAATTCCGCTTGGAGGACAGTCTGCTGAAATACTTCCCGGAGAAAATCGAAGAACACAAGGGCTTTGTTCGTGGGCTGGAGGCGGATATGCAGACCCTCGCAGCGCATCCGCTCCCGGCAGAGGGCTTTGTCGGCATGGAGATTCGCGGCGACCGGCTCACCGATAAGGAAAACGCCGGTGCCGCGCTGCTGGACACCTGCAAGGAGGTTAAGGGCAAAGACCCGGTACAGATCGGGAGCTATCGCGGCTTTACCATGTCCGTTGCTTTTGATTCCATGTGGAAAACGTACACGCTGACGCTGAAAGGCCGGATGACCCATCGCGTTGAACTCGGTTCGGATGCCAGAGGCAACCTTGTCCGCATCGAGAACGCGCTGGATAAAATGCCGGAGCGTTTGCGCAGCGTTCAGGAGCAGCTTGAAAACCTCTATAACCAGCAGGCGGCGGCAAAGGCCGAGGTCGGTAAGCCGTTTCCGCAGGAGCAGGAGCTGGCCGCGAAAACGGCGCGGCTCATTGAGTTGGATATGGAGCTGAATCTGGACGGCAAGGGACAGCCGCAGCCTGAGCAGGCGATTGCAAAATCGGCGCGGCCTTCCGTTCTGGACAGGCTGAAAGCGCCGCCTGTTCATGGCGCACCGGAAAAGCCCCACAAGAAAGAAATGGAGGCACGATAATGAAAAATCTCCCCGTTTACAAGCACCCGGCATCCTATGCCAGAGAGCATGACGAGCTTGCCGCCTACCGCGCATCCAATCAAGCGAACACGGCCTGCAAGGAAGCGATTGAAACCGCCATCCGTGACCACTACCGGGATAACCGGCTGGATACAGCGGCGGTCGATCAGGTGGTGCAGCAGTTCGGCTATGACCGCGCGTTTCATATCCTTGCCATCACCGTCTGTCAAGCGGATTGGGACAGGCGCTATTCTCCCGACAACCGGGCATGGGCAAACGCCATGTCCATCCCCGCCAATCCTGACGCATGGGGTACTGACCGCAACTGCTATCTGGCCGTCAACAGCCATCCCGGTCTGGTCGATCTGTTTCTCAGCCAGACCCGCAAAGCCTACGCGCAGGAGCGGCAGAAAGCCTCTGTCCGGGACAAGCTGAAAAAGCCGCCTGAAACAACTTCGCCGAAAATTTCGGCGAAATCCAAAGCCCCGGAGCGCTGAGCGATGGCAAAGCGCAAACGGGACATTCAGCTTAAATTCCGCGTCACGCCGCAGGAACGGGAAATGATTGAAACGAAGATGGCGCAGTTCGGCACCACCAACATGGCGGCGTATCTCCGCAAGATGGCGATTGACGGATATGTGGTGAAGCTCGACCTTCCGGAGCTGCGGGAGCTGGTGTCCCTGCTTCGGTATTCCAGCAACAACCTCAACCAGCTCACCCGCCGCGCCCATGAAACGGGCCGCATCTATGAGGTCGATTTGGAGGACATTCAGCAAAGTCAGGAACGGATATGGACGGCGGCAGAGAAAATCGTTTCCTCGCTGGCGGCGCTGAAATAAGTCGCAGGGGCGGCGGAATAACCGCCGCCCCTGTTCACACAAAAGCAAAAGCCCCGACGCAAAACAGCATCAGAGCTTCTACGGTTCCAGATTGTTTTCATCAAACAGCGGCGAGGCAAAAAAGCTGCTCAGGTCGATCTCCAATCCCTGACAAAGCTCGTGGATGATCCGCAGCTTCATAGACGGGTATGCGCAGTTCACAAGATTACCGATGGTGGACTTCGGTACGCCGCTTTTCATATAGAGCTGATACTGCGTCATGCCGCGCTCCTGCATCAGCTCAACCAAACGCCTGCTGACGGCTTCATTCAACTGCAAGTACCACACCTCCCGTCCCTGTAACTGTACCAACATTATATTTCCCATCTGGAGAAAATTAGTTCAGGTAGCTGTACTAAAGCGAGATTCTGTGATATGGTTAGATGTCGGGCAAAAGGCGAAAACTATTCGTATGACTTTGCCGCATCCTTGCAAAACACCAATGAGCAAAGTATTCTAATATCAGAAAAAGATTTGACCGCTTGGAAAGGAGCTGCGGAACGTATGCTGACAAACGAAATTGTGCTGAAGGTATTTTCCGACTACCTCAACCGCGATACGGATTTTGAAGTTGTCCTAACCAGCAGAGGCTACACCGTTATGGGCTTTGACTGCTACCGGCAGGACTGGAACACCGTGGACTTTTGCCCTATGCCCGAAGATTTGTTGGATTCTCTGCTGGATGCCTATGAGAATTTCCGCATGATGGAGATTACGGGTGGAGATCGTGATCTGACCGAAAAGGAAGAAGCAAAGCTCGCCAAAGAGCGTGACGCGCTGACCGCACTTTGTGAAAAGGAGGCCGCAAAATGTTC
>OIWQ01003712.1_pt1 | contig 13359 bp, 10 predicted proteins | sample 1587571 | NCBI WGS metagenome assembly OIWQ01 (sample SAMEA3888910, study PRJEB22519) | human gut metagenome | biome: human gut; feature: human-associated habitat; material: faeces | place: Denmark | collected 2010 | reverse complement strand
TATCTATATACGAAAAACTAGACATGATTTATTTTAAAATTAGTGTCACACGTAATGGTGTATTTTCTCTAAGACGTCCAAGATATCTTGCTATTTCAGATATTGACTGCATCTGCAACTCTGTCTATAAAGATATAATGACTTTCACAAATGACAGCATTTATCCAATAAAGAATAGAATATTAGAAAAATTCGGTGAGTTGACTATTGGAGTGTTCTATCTTCCAGTCCATAAGACAAAAATGATAGATTATGACACCATGCCTGAAAAAACATTTATTCTTAGTGATGTGAACAAAAGTGTAGATCTTAATGAGGTTAGAGAAATGATAGGCCCTATTAAAATTCATAAAACCCCGCTTTTATTCAAGGGAGTTTTGGACAGTTCATTGAAAGAAGAACTTTTAGACATATTTGATAATAAAGATTCAGTATCACTTGCTAAATCGTTTTTAAAAACATGCGCTAATGAAACTTTCTCAATGTTGGATATTAGCAGAATAGAAGGTCTAATAATAAAGACTAATTCAAAAAACTTTCAGATAATAATAAATGACACTTATCCAAATATAGACAAAAACATTACCAAACCATATAGAGACATATTGCTGCAGAACTTGTCGAAACTTTTAGATCATGATATACTAAATGAATTGGCAGATAAAAAATATACATCTTATTTAGACCGTGTAACTAAATTGTTCAAACACTTTCTAAACAATACAGACATATTTTCTAAATATAAATTAGAAGCATCAGATTTAATGCCTCCAATTTGCGGTTATTTTGGCGATTTAGATTTGTCTAAAATAAATGATGATGAAGTGAAATCAGCATGTACAGTAAGTAAATTGTGTAGAAACATATTTAGAATATTTTTACACACCTTCACCAATTCTTTATCTTATGATAAGTTTAAAGACTTACCAGAAACTGAAAGGTTGAAACTTAACAATTTAATAGAAATTTTGAAATATAAAAATTATGCTGAGATAACTAAAAATCTATAATTAGATTATTTAGAAAATCTTCTTGGAATTGATATCTTTTTAGCGTTCTCAACTTTATTCTCAACATTTGTAGAAATACGGTTGTTTATAGATGAGAACTGCTCATAGATATCATTTATCTTATTATACATATTTAGCATAGAATTGTATGACATACCATTCATCTCAGCACCTCCATGATAATATTCTTCTAATTTTTTCATAGCAAAAAGAAGACTTTTAGTGACATGTGCTGAATTTGTTTTTATACATCGTTGCTGATCTTCTACACTTATTTTAGATGGATCTATCATCTTGCCAAATTAATATTTGAATTATTTATTTATAAAATGTCTATATGTCTAAAAAAGATAAATGAATATACAAAAATAAAAATAATGTCAAAACATTTAGGTATTAAATCATTTTTTATTATCAAATAGCATTTTATATCACTTCTCCATAAACCATAGTATGCACATAAGAAGAACTTCGCTTGAATCTATAAACGACATCTTTAATAAATTGTATTTCTTCAGAGGTCAAATTGATTTTATCATATAGATCACTATCATCTGTGTAGTCTATACACCATGGAATGTAATTCAAAGAATTGTTATGCATATCAATGCACATACATATATTTATAAACTTAGACAAATCACTTTCCAATATGAATGTTTTAAATGTTTTTAATTCTTGATATGTTCCAACAATATATTTTTTATTAGAAACCTCGTCTTCATTCATGTTCTTAATTGTTTTGCTAAGTAAATCAGTTTTATGAATGCAAGGAGTATAATAAATTTCATAATAATCATTTATATAAAAACAATCACTTTTACTATGTAGTGTATCAACTAAACTTGCTAAAATGACTGCATATCTAAAATAATATTCACCTACATCTGGACATTTAATATGATGAATCAACATGTCATCATTGAATGATGCTTTTATCTTAGATAAAATATTCCAAATAATATTATATTCTCCGACTAAATTGCAGTCATATAATGAATTTACATGTTTATGTATGTTGAAATTATCGAAAATGATGTCATTATCAGATTTTGATTTATTCACATATGTTATTGAAAAAGGAACAAACATACATGTGCCGAAAACGTAATTAAGATTTTGTATTGAAACTCTGTCTACGATACAAGATAACATATCCTTTAAAGGATTATAAATTTTCTTGGCATTTCCATCCTTCTTTATGTTAATCAACCAAGTAGCCGGCTCGATTATAGTCATTTTTCCATCATCTGCTAACATATCCAATCCCTTTTTAAAGAAATCGATATGCATTATTTTATTATAAGGTGGGTTCTGTATGATATAGTCGAACTTTGGCATTCTGTTTTATAGTAGTATAATTTTTTATTCTGTTGGAAATTCTTTATCTAGTTCATCACAGAACTTTTGGACTTCTTGGTCTGAGACTGATTTTGGACCACACATCGCTCGTTTGAAGAAAGGAGAACTATGTTCATATTTTCTAATCGTCTTTTCAATCAAGTTTATCTCTTGTTCAGTGAACTGGAACATCTCATATATCTCCTGATCAGTGTACTGTTTGTCTACCAGCCATGGTACGTACTTAAGTGAGTTGTTGTGCTGGTCAATCGTCATGCAGATGTTTATGAAAATAGGCAGGGTGTTGTTCAGAACATAATGACGGTAGTTAGTCATCTCTTCATAAGAGCCGTAGACACATTCTGCTGGTTTGTCAGAATATTTTCGACTATTTGCTGTCGAACCGCCGCGAGCATAACATTTTGGAATGTAATCATAAATTTTAGAATCTATAATACTACATGTTGGTGATGTATATGCACTATGATAATTTCCAATTTTTAAATTTTTAAATCTTTTATTATTATTAAAATATCCATTACTGACGAAATACTCACCGTATACAGGATAAACTATATCATTTTTCCTGATATACTGCCATCCTTCTTCTCTATCAGTCAAATGGCTGCATACTTTATCACATTTTTCAATTTTATGTAAAATAGAATATACCAAATTATTGTGTAGAATATGTGAACAATTCTCAAAATTCATCTTTTGTTTGGTTCCAAATAATGTGAAATCGGTCTGGCCATTATACGCATTATTGATGTGTGTGATTGAAAATGGTGCAGTGGTCACTGTTCCAAACTCACCATTAAAATTCTCAATTACAATCTTTTCTACTCGTCCTTTCACTCTTTCTTTAAGCGGTAAGAATAGTTTGTTTACGTTAGGTGAGTTCTTTCTTAAATTCATCAACCAAGTAGCCGGTTCGATTATAGTCATTTTACCGGTGTCACTTAATATATCTAATCCTTTGTTGAAGAACTGGATATGCAGATTTTTATTATATGGCGGGTTCTGTATGATATAATCGAACTTTGGCATTTCTTCACTAACTTTATTTAAACAATCTAGAAGTTCATCATCACTATCTACTAAATATTCTATCCAATTTTCATCTTTGATATTTACTCCAAATAGAACTTCGGCACATTTTCTTAAATTTCTAACATATTCACTAATATTGTCTTTAACACCAACGAAGACATGTTTTGCATCAGCATTGTCTACAAGTAGCCACATTAAGTTGTCAACCAATTCTTCTGAACATTCACTTAAATATGGTATATAACCATCACTGTTTGCTTCGCAGAACATTCCATAAAAATTTCCAACAATTAATATTGAGTCATGATGTTCATTATCACAAACTTTAATATGTGAATCATATCTTAATTTGATTGTGGAATCATTCTTTTTCATAAGATAAGTATTTTATTATTATAATTGTACTAAAATAGGAGACATCATTACAACATCTCCTATCAATATATTATAAACAACTATTAAATATATGTCAAATCACTAAATCCAGAATTTTTGTCAATATGAATTCTTACATCAAACAAATTCTCATCTAATTGTGTATGACTAACAATAAAAATATTTAAGGCCATAGTATTAGCAATCTCTTGAAGATATGTTATAATGTCTGTTGATGATTCATAATCCAAACTACTCAACGTCTCATCTAAACAGACCAAGTTTACTTGCGGATATTTTCTTTTCAACATCCTAAGAATCGCACACAATACAGCTAAATCTACTTTCTTATGTTCGCCAGCTGATAAACTTTGGACTTCTATTTGTTCTCCCAAACATTCAAGATGTGGATTGAAACTATTGTCGAATTCTAGAGTATATGGAAAACTTAATGAAATCAGAGTGTGTTTTATTTCTTCATTTAATGTTGGTATATAATTCTCCATCATATTCTTTTTTATTCCATCAGCAGAATACATTGTCTCCATAATATTGAGCATATTCATTCTTGAATTCGCTTCTGAAACGCTCTGCTCTATACTTTTTTTAGTTTTCTCTGTTTCTGAAATAATGTTATGAATAGATTTGTACTCTTCACTTTTTTTGCTTGCACTCAATATGCTCTTTGATTCTACAGCGAATTCATTCTGTTTAGCTTGGATTTTAGACAGATTCTGTTGTAATGTATTGAGATAACAACTTATATCATTTTTAGATTTATTTGCTAGTTCCAACTTTTCTTTCAAATCATTTATGACACATATCTCATTATCATATGTGTTTTTAAGTTGTGTACGTATATCATCAAATTCTACTCCCGATAAAGATGAACCACATGTTGGACATTTGTCTTCATTAAACAGATTGATTTTCTGTTGTATATGCAGCAATTCATTATTATGCTGTTGGATATTAGAATTTATAGAATTTATATAGTTGTTGAATTCTACTAATTTGTCATAATAAGTTTTATAGACATCTGCATATTGGTTGTACAGTTCATTCGTTTTTTCTATCTTGCGTTTAAGCTCATCTAACACGTCTTTATTTGATGTTTCATTCTTAGACTGCAGATTCAGTAGTTCATTGTTAGATGTTTTTATAGTCTGTTCTAAATTGTATATCTGTGCATTCGAAGTATTTATGATATTACCAAGATCTTTCATATCTTTCTTGATAAGTTCATAGACTTTGTTGAGAATTTCTAATGAGAATATTTTATCAATGATCTGACGCTTATCATTCGGAGACATCGATATGAATGATTTAAAATTGTTAAGTGACAAAGCCATGACATTAGAAAAAATATGATATGGCAGATGATCTAAAATTTCAGCGTCTATGATGCCCTGCATGTCTCTCAATCCAGCTTTATCTAGATTTTCTCCATTTTTATAAACAACCAATGACTGTGGTGAGAATGTGCGTTCTATTACATAAGTGTCTCTTCCATTCACAACAGTACCACGTATCCAACCGTTTTTATTGATTCTATTAGCTATAGCACTAAGTTTGAATGGTTTTCCATCACCACCTTCAGCTTTACCATACAACATCAATTTTGGAATTGCTAGTAAACTACTTTTTCCAGCACCACTTCTACCAGACAGCTGCCACAACTTACCAGTATTTCCAAAATCTAAAGTTTCTATTTTATTTCCGTAACTAAAAATATTACGCCATTCTATCTTTATTATCTTCATATGGTATCTTCTAATCCTAAATTATCTGTCGCTAATTTTAAATAAGAATTGTTCAAGTTGTTTAGATATTGTATATCATTATCTGAAAGACTGTAACTATTTAATCTACTGTTGAACACATCTGTAATTGTCATATCTTTACTCACAGTGGCTTCTTTGTCATTGATTATATTGTCATCTTTATCTAAAATGATTTCAATTTTTTTGACTTGGCATTGATCCATTATTTCCATCAATTTAGAAACACTAATGTCATTCATCCACCGTTTCTTAATAATTATATCGACATAATTATTATATACTATGGTTTTAAGTTCATCAATATCTTTATCTAAAATATCAAGTAGATTTAAACGTAGAAATTTTGGTGAGTATGTATTCTGGACATATGTCAATGACGGCTTATTTTCTATATGAAGTATATACAGTCCCTTATCATTTCCAATATCACTTCTTCTCATCTGATATGGAGAACCAAAATAAATCACCTTTTTAGATTCTTGGCGTTTGTGGATATGTCCGGACAAAATCATTCCATTTTTAATTACACTCGGATTCGCACCATCTAATATCTCTCTTCCATTGTCCATCGACATACCAGATATACTAGCATGCATTACGATGAAATTGCTATCTGCGTGTTCTGAAATTATCTCCGTTTCCTTTTTATGATCACCAATCCAAGGAATTAATGTCATTCTAATATTATCTTTACATAAGATTTCAGCGATGTCATCAATTACTTTGACATTATTGAAATACTTGAATATTCTGGTAGATGAAATATCTATGTCACTCTTCTTATAAATGTCATGGTTTCCTATCAAAATGAATACTTCACAAATTTTAGAAATCTCTTCCATTATATTTGCTCCAATATTCATTATATTGATGTCAATATTTTGCCTATTGTCAAAAAAATCTCCAGCTATGATGACAGCTGTCTTTCCACATTTAGTTTGTTGTTCTAATATTGGAATAAAAAAGTTCTTAAAATAAGAAACAATATTTTCTGACCACTCAATCGAGGCATTTTTACATCCCAGATGAATATCTGATATGAAAACAAAATTATCTATATCATCTCTAATAATGTTATACATCAAAATAGTCTTTTAGATTTACTTATAGTATTTTCTAATCCATAGGTTTCTTGTAGTATCTCTATAATTTGTGCTTTATCTTCTAAAGAAATAACATCATTGTATAATGTTTTATAATTCAAATCGAAAAATTCAGCTATTGCACAAAATATCTGTACAAGAGAATATGTCGTATTCATAGTCAACTGCTGTTTGAATGAATAATATATGTCAGCGACATCTTTCTTTTCTAATTTCTTGACATCTTTGCCATATTTCTTATAATATTCAGAATTTTCATAGATAGAAAGTAAAGCTTCATAGATCTCTTTTCTAACATACATATCTCCAATATCTTCAGACAATGATTCTTCATATCTGTCATACACCATTGGACTGACTGCGATTGGACTTGTTGACAAGCATTGCTCTGAAAAATCTACGTTATTGTAATTATTGTTTATTATCTTATCTTCTAACATACGTTTTGTGGATATATTTTAGAATAAACCATTACCAGTAACATCTACACCATTAGTATTCAAAACATTCTGTTTGTTTGGAGTTTTCGTTATACCGGCTGGCTGCAATGTATCTGTCAGCATTGGTATAGAATTCGCTTGTGGTGTGTTGTTATAGGTGTCTTGCGCTGGTTTATAATTATAATGATTTTCTTGTTGTTTCTGTTGGTACTGTTTATTATAGTTTTGGAAATTCTGGCTTCCACCTGGTTCCATACCAGCAAGATCTTCTATAGGAGAAGACAAATCTTCTGTCAAACGTAGATAAGTCTTATCAATAAGATATTTTTTACGTTTGTTGTCTTCTGGTGCGACACGGTCATAAATACATTTAAGATAATATTCTCCTTTAGCTTTCATAAAAGAATCAGCTATTATACCAAACATCGCATCGACAGTCGCACCAAGACCAGAAGATTCAGATACTTGGCTTGCTAACATATCTGTCGTGTCATACTGTGAACGAGTTGTCTGTGTGGCAGTGATGATTGCCCATCCATGCTTTAGACCAATCGCTTTGACATCTTCAGCCAATTGTTTTATTTTCATATATGTGTTTTCAGAGTTTGGATTACGGTAGTTTTTCATGATATTGATATAATCCACAAACACATTTTTAAATTTGAATGGATTTCCTTCTGTCGAAAGCTCTTCTTCTTTTGATAAAAGCCATGCTTCCAAATCCAAAACAGACATTGTAGATGTTGGGAATGACTTGACTATAAGCTGTCCAGGTGGAACAAGACAAGAACGTTTGAATGTGTCGATGCGTTCTTTAAAAGCTTCAGTGTCATCTGTATACTTCTCATAATCTAAAGATGGAATAGTAAACATATTCGCACCTATACGGTTATGAATCATCTCTTCTGGAAGCTCTAATGAAACATATGCATTATTTTCACCTTTCTTGACAGATTCTGCGCACAAATTCTGCAGCCATGTAGATTTACCAGACTTTGGAGCGCCAACAAAACATATAAGACAGCCTGGAAAATATCCACCTTTTAAACACAAATCAATAAATGGATATCCAGAACTAGAACGTATAAGTTTGATTTGTTTATGTGATATCGCATCCCAGAAATCAGACCCACCTTTACCGTCATCATCGAATTCTATAATACAAGACCGGTTGAAGGCTCCTTTTGCATGTTCCATAATTTCTTTAACATTATCTGTATCAACATTATCTTGATTCAGCTTGACATATGTTAAAGTACTTTTTAAACTATTCAAAAAGTTTTTCCATTGAGCCCATGATGTCGAATTGTCATATAGCCAGTCATGTGTATAATCACCAACATTCTTCTGAGCAGAATATATTATATCAACTATATCATCTGAGACTATTTCAGATTTATTATCAGCTTTCAACAGCTCTTTCAATTGATTCGCTGATGGAGCAGTATGATATTTTATTACATATTCTTTTGCATATGTAAAACATATCTGTAAATTCTTAGCATCAAAAAATTCGGGATTAATTTTTAATGCTAATCCAGGTTCAGATAGTAAAAAATGATAAAATATATTCTGTCGGCGGCCTTAGGATTAATGACGATCTGAAAGAAGTGACAGTAGATGGGGAGTTAGTAAGATTGACTCCGATCGAATATAATATCCTCCTTCTTCTTATGAAGAATCAGGGGCGCGTTTTTTCGATCAATCAGATATATGAAATGATCTGGAATGAGGAAGCTATCGGGGCTGACAATACGGTTGCCGTTCATATACGGCATATAAGGGAGAAGATTGAGATTAATCCAAAAGAGCCGCGGTATTTGAAAGTTGTCTGGGGAGTCGGATATAAGATTGAGAAGGTGCAGTAGATAAGAAAAACAGGTAAAGAGAGGAATGTGAATGAAAGGATGGTACAGAAGGACTGCGATGAAAGCGGTCGTCCTGATCGTAGGCGTGTTAACCGGAGCGATGTTTTTCACATCTCTTATAGTAACAACGCGGCTGACCGGAACGCTGAATCCGGCAGAGACGGTAAAGTTAATAGGAGAGCCATATGAAGAATCTTCGGATTTTAGCAATACAGTAGAAAGCTATATGCTTCAGGTGCTTGAACAGTTTCAGTTAAAAACGCTGTTTGAGTCAGACGGAGCATACAATCCGGATAAAGTGATCGACGTAATGTCTTATTTTGGAGCGTCGGGAGCAGACGCTGAAAATCATTCCGGACTGGTATACAGACTGTCGGATCTGATAGAGTGGAGCAAGGCATACAGTGTAGAATCAGGCGGTGTATATGATAAAAACGCAGTAATCGTCTGCAAACAGCCAAGCGGAAAATACTATTATTACTATACGGAAGAGTTTCTGAATCAGCTTGAAACAGGAGAACTTCAACTCGTATTAGAAGATGATAGAATGGATGTTGAGTCATTTTTAAATGACTTAAGCAACGGAACGCTTACCTCATCCGGAGTGAGTGATAAAATAAGCATATATGATGCAGAAGGCAGTAAATTGTATACAGACTGTTGGAATTACGGGGATTCAGTCCGTGAGAATTATGCGCCCTTAGGAGCGGCTAATCTTCTCCAAGTTGTAAATGAACGCCCGGAGTTAAACGGAAAGCTTATGGTTATTTATGATCATCTGGCATCTGTTCTTACGAGTATAAATGATAAATACAGCCGATATAAGAGCGGGTGGGAACACCTGGAAGAGGGAAACACAAACTTTACTTATTTATATATAGATCAGGATACAAAAAAAGTTACGACAAATAAAAGCGAATATGCAAATCTTATGGCAAAAGGCGAGTCGGGAATAAAAACGAACATTGAAGAATGCATAGCGGACATGAAATCAGGAAAAAATGTGAAATACATTTTTGTTTATCCGAAATTAAAAGATTTTGAAACAAATATGGATATATTACCGACAAATGAATGGGATATGGTGCGCTCTTATGATACCGACAAGACGTATGACAGTATTTTTGCGGTGGCAGTTGATACTTCTTATCCGGTCAAAGATATGTTCTATGAAAGAGACCGGATTTATGAAAAAAATATCCCGCTGCTAAGAGGCGGGTTCGTGATCTTGTGTCTTAGCGGAATTTTGTTCCTTATCAGTTTTGTCATGTCAGGGTTGATGGCAGGAAGAAAAGATGGAGATAACGAAGTTCATTTAACAGGCTTTGACAGATGGAAAACAGAGATCGCGGCAGTTGCCGTGATCGGAGTATGGGCAGTAGGAACGGCAGTTATCGTAGGCATGGGAATGATCGACAGCGATAATGTCTACAATATGGTAGAAACTCTTGACTATTATGGAGCGCGCTATATGAGCGACATGCCGGAAGTTTATTCTATGCTGTTTGTTCAGAAAGTAAGTTTTTTAGAGATAGCGGGTGCATTTTTATATGGAGCGTTTACGTTTATCTGCTTTTTCGCGGGTTATATGAGTCTTATCCGCAGAATGAAAGCGAAGAGTTTGTGGAATGGAAGTCTGCTTTGTATGATTCTTTCTTTTTGCAAAAGAATAGTCGATTCGAGTAATGACGTTTGGCGGACCGTTCTTTGGATCAGTGCATTTTTAGTCATCCACTGGATTACGTTTTTTGTCAGAAATGTACCGATGGCGCTGGCAGCTCTGGCAGCAGACGGAGTGACGTTTTGGATTGTCGTGGGAAGTATGCTTGCAAAAGTCAGGATCAAGAAAGGGATCGAACAGATCGCATCAGGCAATCTTGAGTATCGGATCGAACTAAAAGGACTGCGGGGAACGGAACGTAATATCGCCGAGAATGTCAATGATATCGGAAGCGGTCTGAACCGCGCAATCGATGAGGCGATGCGAAACGAACGTTTGAAAACGGATTTGATCACAAATGTATCGCATGACATCAAGACTCCGCTTACATCAATTATAAATTATGTGGATATTTTGAAGCGGTCTGATATTGCCGATGAAAAGATACTAGGGTATCTTGATATTCTTGAAGTAAAAGCGCAGAGACTTAAGACGCTGACAGAAGACGTTGTGGAAGCGTCGAAAGTAAGCAGCGGAAATATTACGTTAGAATATATGGATATTGATTTCCGTGAGATGGTACAGCAGACGGAAGGGGAAATGGCAGAAAAATTTGCCGCGCGAAACCTGTCGGTTGTATTGAACCTTCCGGAAGAAGCGGCGGTGATACATGTAGACGGACGCCGTATGTGGAGGGTGCTTGAAAATATCTTCGGCAATGCGGCAAAATATGCAATGCCGGGGACGAGAGTTTATGCAGATCTTTCGGTATCGGAGTCGGAAGTTAAGTTTTCTTTGAAAAATGTATCCGAGCAGCAGTTGAATATTTCGGCAGATGAGTTGACAGAGCGATTTATCAGAGGAGATATTTCCCGGAGTACGGAAGGAAGCGGACTCGGTCTTTCAATCGCCAAAAGTCTGACTGAAATGCAAGGAGGAGTTTTCGAGTTGTATCTTGACGGAGATCTGTTCAAAGTAGACATCAGATTTCCAAGGATAAAGCCGATGTAAAATATATATTGATTGGATTCGCCCCTTCCCTTTTTAAGGTAGGTTTTTCACCTTAGGGAAGGGGATTGTGTATCCTTTTTCTTACGAAGAAATAGCAGATTACCTGCAGTATGATCGTGATAAGCCATGATGCGGGATAAGAGATAAACAAAACATCCAATGATCTGTGGCGAGGGAAGATCATGAAGATCCAGACAATCCTCGTTCCGACTGTTCCGATGATAGAAAGAAGCATCGGAATTGCAGAATATCCCATTCCGCGCAGCGCGCCGGGAAAGAGGTCCATCAGTCCGCACATAAAATAAGTTACGGTAGTATACAAAAGTATTTCCATTCCGCATTGAATGACTTTCGGATCTGAAGTATAGATTTTTAACAGTTCCGGTCCGAAGAGATATGAACCTCCGCCTAAGATTAATGAAACGACAACGGACAGCAGAATACAGTTCCGAAGAACTTTGTCCATTCGTTTCCATTTTCCCGCGCCGTAGTTCTGGCTTGTAAAACTCATACATGCCTGTGTGATCGAGTTGGCTGCGGCGTACAGAAATCCGAAGATATTATTTGCAGCTGTATAGCCTGCCATTGCGATAGAACCAAAAGAGTTTACCGAAGATTGAAGAAGTACGTTTGAGAAGTTGATAACCGTACTTTGTATGCCTGCGGGAATACCTACCTGAAAAATTTGCTTTAAATAGATCCACTTGATTGTCATTGCGGAAAATCGAAGTTGATAGCTTCCGTCCGAGCGATATAGACAGCGAAGGACAAGGAGACAGGAGATCATCTGTGCGATCACTGTGGCGATTGCAACTCCCGCGACTCCGAGGTGTAATACGATCACGAGGAAGAGGTTTAAAGCTGCGTTTACGATTCCCGCGATGATAAGGAAAAATAAAGGCCGTTTTGTATCTCCGACGGCACGCAGGATTGCCGCTCCGTAATTATAGAGCATAAAGAAGGGCATTCCGGCGAAATAAATCCGCATATAAAGGGCGGACTGGCCGATGACGTCTGAAGGAGTGTCCATAAGCAGCAGGGCTGCTTTTGAAAAGAAAAGTCCGACAAAGACCATGACGATTCCGCTGATCAAAGCGAAAGTAACTGCGGTATGTACTGTTTCAGACATCTGCTTTTCCTGTTTTGTCGCATAGAAACGGGCAGCCAGTACGTTCGCTCCGAGGGAAACTCCGATAAAAAGATTCGTAAATACATTGATTAGCGCTGTCGTAGAGCCGACTGCCGCCAGAGCGCGGCTTCCTGAAAATCTTCCGACAACGACGATATCTACTGCATTGAAAAGAAGCTGGAGAATACTGGAGAGCATGAGCGGAATGGACAATGAAATCAGTTTGTCTAAAACAGTTCCATTGCACATGTCTATTTCATATTTGTTCTTTTTCGATTTTGAAGCTGTCATTTTAAATCCCCTCTTTATAAAGTATAAGCTTTGTTAAAAAACTATTACGGTTTCATTACAGATTATATTATGAATAGAAAACGGGAAATTTTCAAGATGAAGTTTTTAATAACTTTTCGAGAAATTTTCATGAGTAAAACAATGGAATTAGCCACGATAAGCACGCAGCGCGGTTTTACGAATGGCGCGGGCTGAAGTGTTATTTTGTAAATGCATTTGTAAAAGAGAGGTATTTATCCTGTAGGTTTGTCAAACATATGTTACACCCCGATCAATAAATTCCCTCAGAACAGT
>OIWQ01003697.1_pt1 | contig 13409 bp, 9 predicted proteins | sample 1587571 | NCBI WGS metagenome assembly OIWQ01 (sample SAMEA3888910, study PRJEB22519) | human gut metagenome | biome: human gut; feature: human-associated habitat; material: faeces | place: Denmark | collected 2010 | reverse complement strand
CGAATATGCCGCCGCCTGCCGCTGGGAACCGATCAATCTTTACAAAGCTTGTTGGATCGAAGCCCAGGATCAGGCAGAATTGGAAGATTTCAAAAAACATAAAGCTCAATATATGGCGAAAGACAAAGAAGGCAGAGATGTATTTCTGGCCGACTCACAATATATGTTGCATATGGCTCAGGAAAATTACAAAAAACTGATTTTTCACTTTACCTCAGAATTTTAACCATAAACTTTAAATCGAATCCTATGTTGGAAACCGGAAAATCATATACACAAGAAATCATCGTCGGTCCTAAAGACACCGCCTTAGCTCACGGCTCGGGCCATTTGGAAGTCTTTGCGACACCAGCAATGGTGGGACTGATGGAAAATACGGCGATACACTGCCTGGAAGGCATGTTGGAACCGGATACAGATACCGTAGGTATTGAAATTCATGTACAGCATACCAAGGCAACAGCCGTCGGTAAAAAGGTGATGTGCAAAGCGACGATCGTCGAAATCGATGGCCGCCGGATACGTATTGAGATCGAAGCCACGGATGAAAAAGGAACAATAGGACATGCTATTCACGACCGCTTTATCATCTACCCGGAGAAATTCATGAGTAAATTATAAATCGTTTGTAGTGGAAACTTACCCAGAGTATCCGGATTGGTCGGACAAAACGTTTCTGATAGCAGAAGATATCGACAGTAATTATACGATCCTTGCGGCTCTGTTAAAAAAAACACATGTCCGTATCTTACGGGCACGTAACGGAAAAGAAGCGATACAAATCGCTTCAGGAACGGCCTCCATCGATCTGATTCTAATGGATATCAGCATGCCGGATTCTGACGGAATAGAGGCTTTACGGTTTATCCGGCAACAATTGCCCGGAAAAATCGTAATAGCACAAACAGCACATGATCTCTCTTCTTTGGAGATTATAAATGAGAAGTTCGATGGTTTTTTATTAAAACCGATCCGTCGGAAAGAATTACTTGAAACATTAAGTAAATATTTATCCTGATATGCAATTTAAACTAACCTCTGAATTCCAACCTACCGGCGATCAACCGGAAGCCATCCGCCAATTGATCCAGGGACTTCAAAGCGGACGGTCATCACAGGTCTTACTGGGAGTCACCGGTTCAGGAAAAACTTTTACTGTAGCTAATGTCATCAACGAAATCCATCGTCCGACTCTGATTTTAAGTCACAATAAAACATTAGCAGCTCAATTATACGGGGAATTCAAATCTTTTTTCCCCGAAAATGCAGTCGAATATTTTGTATCTTATTACGATTATTACCAACCGGAAGCTTATCTGCCGACAACAGATACCTATATCGAAAAAGACCTCGCCATCAATGACGAGATAGACAAACTTCGTTTACGGACCACCGCTTCCCTGCTTTCGGGACGTCGGGATGTCATCGTTGTCTCTTCGGTGTCTTGTCTGTACGGTATGGCCGATCCCCGGGCTTTCGGCTCGAACGTCACCCATTTGAAAAGAGGCATGACTATCAGCCGGAATGTCTTATTACGCCGGCTGGTAGACGCTTTATATGCAAACAACGAAATCGAATTCAAACGGGGTTGTTTCCGGGCCAAAGGGGAAACCGTGGATATTTTTCCTGCCATAGAAACTTACGACGGCGTAGCTTACCGGATCGAATTCTGGGACGACGTAATCGACCGGATCTCTTCTTTTAACCCGGTTACCGGACAGAGCATCGGTAGTCAGGATGAACTCGATATTTATCCGGCCAATCTTTTTGTCACCGACAAAGCCACGATAGCCCACGCCCTGGTTGAAATCGGCCAGGATTTGCAAGATCAACTGGCTTATCTGAAAGAGATCGGGAAATTTATGGAAGCCAAACGCCTGGAAGAACGGGTGAAATACGATATGGAAATGATCCGGGAATTAGGTTATTGCCCGGGCATTGAAAACTATTCGCGCTATTTCGACGGCCGGAAAGCAGGAGTTCGTCCTTTCTGCTTATTGGATTATTTCCCGGAAGATTTTCTGATGGTCATCGACGAATCGCATGTTACCCTGCCCCAGATACGGGCGATGTACGGAGGCGATCACGCACGGAAACTGACGCTGGTGGATTATGGTTTCCGTTTACCGGCAGCTTTCGACAACCGTCCCCTCACATTCGATGAATTTGAAAGTAAAACCGGCCAGACGATTTACATCAGTGCCACACCTGCCGACTATGAACTGGAAAAAAGTGAAGGCATCATCGTGGAACAAATTATCCGTCCGACAGGTATTCCGGATCCGGTAATCGAAATCGTCCCCAGCAAAAATCAGATCGATCATCTGGTGAACGAGATTCAGCAGCGCATAGACCTTCGGGAACGTACATTAGTGACAACCCTGACGAAGAGAATGGCGGAAGAGCTCAGTAAATACCTGGACCGGATCGGTATTAAATGCCAATATATTCACTCGGATGTCGATACTATCGAACGGGTAAAAATCCTGGAGAATCTTCGTAAAGGAATCATCGACGTATTGATCGGTGTCAATCTATTGAGGGAAGGGCTGGACTTGCCGGAAGTATCTCTGGTAGCAATTCTGGATGCAGACAAAGAAGGCTTTCTGCGTTCTACACGTTCACTGACTCAAACTGCCGGACGAGCTGCCCGTAATGTAGACGGGAAAGTCATTATGTATGCCGACCAAGTAACCCGTTCTATGCAGGAAACGATAGACGAGACGAATTACCGCCGTGAAAAGCAGCTGAGATACAACGAAGAACATCACATCGTTCCCCGGCAGATCTACAAATCGACAGATGCAGCGCTGACTCAGGATACCTCCAAAGCGTATGTGGAGGAAGAACACCTCCATCTGGTTGCCGACCCCGTCGTAGCTTACATGAGTAAACCCGAGATTGAAAAAATGATCCAAAAAACCAAGGCTGCCATGCAAAAAGCAGCCAAAGAACTCGACTTCATCGAAGCAGCCCGCCTGCGGGATGAAATGTTTCAACTGGAAAAGAAACGGGACGAGATGAAATAAAATCTTTCGGGGTTACGACAGCCAAACAAAATACCTGCCGATTCTACCGGTCACCGTTTCATCAATGCCTCGATCTGCCTCGGAATATCCGTATTATCCAACTTACCGTTAAAGTTTTCTGCTCCGACACCCAGGACAAACAAGGGCACATACCCGGCAGAATGTCCGCCACTTCCCCAGCTGATGCGGGCTATCCGGTTCAGTATCTGAACCGCCGTATTGGCCAAGGGTTCATCTTCGGCATAAAGACTTTTCACCATCTCCTGTTCCCCATTCGAAAAGGCTTTATCATAACGGTGTCTCAAATCTTTCTCATACGACTCCTTGAGTTCTTCCTTCGTCCACAGCCCCAGATTATCACTCAACAATTTCTTTACATCTTCCCAGGTCACTGCATAATGGTGGGTTGTCCGCAAAGCAGAAATCTTTTTCGAAAGCTGCCCCTTGGAGACCATTTGATGTTGCAACGCTTTCAGATTCAGTTCATATTTACCTGTTCCCAAAGCAAAGTTCCCTGTCTCATGATCTGCCGTAACGACAATCAGGGTTTCATCCGGATGCTGCTTATAAAAATCGATCGCCTTCTGTATCGATTTCTGAAAATCGATTACCTCGTTAAACATAGCCGCCGCATCGTTACTATGACAGGCCCAATCGATCAATCCGCATTCGATCATCACGAAAAAACCGTTCTTTTTATCCTTACTCAAAAAATCGATCGCTCCCTGTGTAATCTCTTCAAGTGACAAATCCCCCGGTTTCCGGTCGATGGCATAAGGCAAACTCCCCATGTCACATCCTTGCTCCTGCATAAAAATAATTTTATCTGCTTTCGCTGCTTTTTTCCGGAAATCGTCATTTCCCCGGGCTATCGTATACCCCGCCCGATCGAAAAGAGTATAAATATTTACGGAATCTTTTTTCTCCGGCTTTACAAAACCGGCTCCGGCATAAAAATCGAAACCCGCTTTCGGCAAATCGGTTGCGATCTCATAGGTCATATTCCGGTCCGGCTGATGAGCATAGAAACAAGCGGGAGTAGCATGATCGATACTATTGTTGGTAGCGATCCCTACTTTCATTCCCAGTTCTTTGGCTTTGGTAGCGATACTGTATACCGGTACTTTATGTTCTTTATCCATCGCTATCGTCCCGTTCTTTGTCTTTTCGCCGGTAGCTAAAGCCGTACCGGCAGCAGCCGAACAAGTCACCGAATTATAGGCCGAATAAGTAGTCACAAAATTTCTGACCGGGAAGGTGGTGAAATTTAAAGGCTCGACACCGATTTTTCCTGCTCTCTCAGCCAGATACATCTCTGTGCCGTTCACCTGATTTATTCCCATTCCATCTCCGATGAAATAAAAAACATACTTCGCTCTTTTTTCTTTCTTTGCCGCATCAACAGGCTGTGTAAAACAGATAACGGCGAGCAATACCACTGATAATAAGCCAAATAACTTTTTCATCGTTCTTTTCATTATTATTCGTTTTGCTCCTATTGTATATTCTATCCCCTCCTAATTCAAGAACAAACTTATTCCTGAACTATTAACAGAATTATTAATAATTTCTTAACCAACACCAATTCCCACCAAAAATACAAAAAAAATTAGAGAAAGAAACCTATTTTCCCCCGAATCCAAATATAATTCCACACTAAAATTCAGGTCTCCATTTTATATTAGATAGTTATATACATGTTACACTTATAAACCTACAGCTAGGGTAAACATGTATATAAACACGTTGGATTACAATACATAATCAGTGAAAAAGCGGACAGCTAAAGGAAATAAATAGATTCAGTCAGTTTCGGTTTAACTCTCGGTTTAACTTTATACCTGTAAACGCCCCCATAAAACCACCCAAAACAAAAAATCAGCCACCTTTATAAGTGGCTGATTATGAAGAGCGATAAACGGGACTCGAACCCGCGACCTTCGGCTTGGGAAGCCAACGCTCTACCAACTGAGCTATTATCGCCTGTTTTGTGCTAAACAACGATGCAAATATAGCAAACAAATCTGAATGAAACAAGATTTAAAAATAAAAAAAGATTACTTTTAAAGGTTCAAACGATCAGCCTATGGACAGGAATAAATTTTACCGGATCAGGGAAGAACTTCACCGGCATCCCGAATTATCCGGACAGGAAAAACATACGATACAATATATCCGGCAAGTACTTCAGGAATTTCAGCCCTCCCGGATCCACCCCCTGGAAAAGGGCCATGGACTGGTGGCAGAATACAGTTTCCCGGGCGAAGGTCCGACCCTATTATTCAGAGCCGATATCGATGCTGTGGCCATTGCAGAAAAATCACCTCTTCCCTATTGTTCGGAAAATCCGGGAGTAGCCCATAAATGCGGACACGACGGACACACGACCATGTTACTCATGCTGGCCGGACTCCTACATGAACATCCACTGGAACGAGGACGCATTTTATTACTCTTTCAACCTGCCGAAGAAAATGGACAGGGCGCACAACTAGTACTTCAGGACCCCTGGTTCCGGCAACAGAAAATCGACCGGGCTTTCGCTCTGCATAATCTTCCCGGCTATCCGTTTTCTACGATTATCTGCCGGACAGGCAGTTTTACCTGCTCGGTCATCAGCTGTACCATCACCTTCACCGGAAAAACAGCACATGCCGCAGAACCTGAAAAAGCGGTTTCCCCGACCGCACCTTTACTGCATATCCTGCATCTAAGCGAAAGCTGGAATCGAGGGACCTTGAAAAATCCGGATTATTTCCGTACGACACTCATCGAACTTCATATCGGCGAAGAAGCTTATGGCGTTGCTGCCGGAAGCGGACTTATCCGGCTGACTCTTCGCGCTGCATCCGAAAAAATACTGCAAAAACACCGGCAACAGTTGGAACAATTCGTTCAGCAAACCATTGATTCCCATCCGCCCTTACGATGCTCCATCGAATGGACAGAACCTTTTGCGGCCAATGAAAATGATCCTGAATCCGTAACCTGGATTCAGGAAGCAGCCCAAAGCAACGGATTGGCTTACAAGGAAACCGATCATCCTTTTGCCTGGGGAGAAGATTTCGGATTATTCACTCAACATATTCCAGGTGCTATGTTCGGTCTGGGAGCAGGTATCTCTACTCCGGCCCTCCATACTCCGGATTATGATTTTCCTAACAACATTTTGCCAAATGGAGCCCGGATGTTTTACGAATTAGCCCTTATCACTCAACTGTCAGAATAATTAATACTTATTCTGACAGTCGATTCCCGATCATACAAATCCGTCTTGATCCAAACCAGATTAAATCCTGGCTAATCCTCCTGAGCGCATTTTCCAATAATCATACAAATCCTCCCAATAAGTCCATAATAAAAGTTTCGCCATCCCCTCTCCACAATCTACCGTATCCTTGTATTTTTTCAATTCTTTACTAAAAGCCATAACACAAGTTTGCCGTACCAACCTCTCTTGTACTGATAAACGGTCTACCCGTTTTCCCGTAATCAGCCTCTTCAATTCTTTTACCAACTGACCGACCTGCTGTTCTCCATTCTCCTTTTCTGCTAACTGCAGCCAACGCTCGGTCCGAAAAAATTCTCCCCATACTCTTTGTAATCGCCCAAGCATATCATCACGTTCCATTCCCATTCTATTTTTTTGTAAAAAGGAAGGAGCATAAAATCCCGTAATATCTTCTTTCAATAATTGCATCAACTGTTCCGCCATTCCCTCTTGAAAAAAAGTCTCATCTAACCAACGGATATAATCCTTTTCACTCAATTTCAATACTTCCCGGTAATAATGCTTTACCTGTTCATTTTCCACCTCCTTCAACACCTGTTGCCAAGCCACACGCCTTTCCTCATACCTCTTCCATCCCCACTGTCCGGCAACCTCTTTCTCTGTCTTTATATCTTCTCTTTCCGCATAACAATACCACAAAGCCTCCAATCGTTTTGCAGCTGTGATATTTCTATTCTCCAGTTGTTCCGGATCCAATCCCAACAATATTCCCAAAGCTCTATCGATTTCCTGTTCACGACATCCCTGTAAAGCCTCCGTTTCCGAACACATCTTCCATATTCCGTCCTCTTCCCGGACCGGATTTTCCAATCGGTAGCGGATCACCGATTCCATAGAAACATCACCACTAATACGTAAACGTGCAGCTAAAATCCTTCCATCTCCGGGATGTTCCTGGAAATCCACTTTTATCCCTCCACCTCCGACATCAAAAACAACTGCGCAGGGGACATCAGCTTTCACCCTTCCTTTTTTTTGTTCCAATTCAAGCAATACTCTTCCCGTCCGGGCAGTCCACACTGCATTCAGCTTTTCTACTGCTGTATACAATAGCTCCACATATTCTTCCGGAATATCCTCAGCAACACATATATTCAGAGGCATTCCCGCATATGTATCCCAGCACACACAACGGATACACTCTACACAACGGAAAGGATTCACTCCATAATCGACATAAACCTGCGTCCGGAATAACCCATCCGGGTCTTCCCCTCTGTTCCTCAAACCCCTATCCGGTAAGAGACACAAAGCCACAGATACTTCTACCGGTACCGAACCGCTTTCGGGCAACATTTCCACGACCTGCTGTTCAGGAGAACACTCCAAATAATGCCGGATAGTAAAACATGCTCCGTTCCTACAGGTATCGACAGTTATAATCTCCGAACGGCCATACTGTATCCGTCCCCATTTCCCGTCCCCCACATACCACTTTTCCTTTATACCATCGGTCACATCAATCAAATAACCTGTTTCTTTTTTCTCCGCTACCGGCCAGGTTTCCACCGGTGTCTGTAAACCGGACATCTTCAGCAATCCGTTACTCATCCATGTTGTATCTGAAACTCTCTCCGGACAGAAAACCGCAAAAACATCCAGGGTCATAGAATCCCTGCCTTGTTCCAATCTAAAAATTCCTTTACTCTCCAATAACTTCCCCCGAATTCCCAATCCTCTGTCTATCTGGGCCAATACCATCCATTCCCGCCCCAAATATGTCTGCTCAATTTCTACATACATTCTGCCATTCCGTTCATATACCGGTAACACCACAGCATTCTCATCCTTATCTTTACCACAGGCATTTCCACTTTTTATCCCAACCATCCCTACCCAACAAAACAACAATACCAATAACTTTGTCCTCATGTTATTTCCATATTGAATTCACATTTTTTCTCCACGCTTTCCAAAAAACATCCTTTTCCTTGTCTGTTTTCCGATACATCACTTTCAATTGTTCCTCCATCAAAGCCACCACTTCCGGATACCTATTCCTTTCTGTTTGTATATATTCCATCAAACAATCCGTATAACACCATATCAAGAATCTTCCCCAACACTCCTCACCAGATACATTCCGGAATATTTTTCCCAAATCTCTGATATATTCAGTGACCGAATATTCCCGATCGTAACCTACAAAACAATCCGCTTTTTCTACCAACCGTCTGACAGTCTCCCTTCCCCAGTCTTCCCACCACTCCCGAGGCAGGTCCTTTCCCGATTCCAACACATAGGTTTGTAAAAAACGCAGGGCATCCTGCTGTTCTTCCCTCCCCACAGCAACAACTATAACCGAATCATTCCCCCAACATTTCCTTATCCCTCCGAGATAGGTAAAAGCCTGATTTATGTACTCCGAATATTGTTTTCGGATAGCAAGATTCCAACTTTCAACACTCAGACGCCCGTTATTTCTCAGAGTATCTCGCAACAAACGCTTCAAGTGACACATGCCCAATTCTGCCGTTTCCAACGAATAACGCCCTAAATCTTCGGCTTGTGCTTCAGGTAAGTTTCCACCGCTATCCTGAAAACGATATTTACGCTCCAATTGTTTTTTTTCTATCCAAACAGACAATTTTTCCTGAATTTCTTCAGACGCCAATCCGGGAAAATAACGGTATCCCCACTCAATAGCCAATGAATCATAAGCGCCAATCCGGGGTATCCGGTCGGACATATCGACTCCATCTTCGGGTTGTACAGCATAGTTCATACGCATATAATCCATTATAGAACTACCATAACCATGACGGTGTAAAAAAACGGCATCTCTTAACTGCTCTGTTTCACACAAAGAACTCCCATAAAAATTATGGGTCAATCCCAGTACATGCCCGACTTCGTGTGACACCACCATCTCCAGCAATCTACCAGCCAGTTCGTCCGGGAACTCCTCCTCGCTTTCTCCTGTCTGTGCAATATACCACTGGCATAACATATCAAAAACCGAATGAAAAACCGCAATATGACAACTCAGGATCTCACCGGTACGGAAATCTACAAAAGGACGTCCATAAGCATTCTCCATCGGAGAAGCCTTATAGACGATCCATGACAAAGCAGAATTATCTAAAGTAAATCCGGCCGAATCCGGAGCCATAAGTCCTGCTATGGCATTTTTAAAACCGCTACGTTCAAAAAGAGCATTCCAATTGTTCACGGCACGTAAAACATAAGGACGCCACTTTTCAGGAAAACTACGGTCGATATATATCCTAATCTTTTGCCGGGGTTCAACCAGTTCTCCCCGCCTATACCGGGCCGTATCACGATCCGCCACTTCCAGCCGCCAACGTTTCACTACGCGATCCGAGATGACCTGACAACTTCCCGGTTCCATATGTGCATAAGGTACAGTAAAATATCCAACCCCTGAAGAGGCATAACGTACCTGCATCAGATGCCGGGGCAACAACCTTAAACAACAACCTAATTTCCATCGAGTCACTTCTCCATTTGCTGAAGTTGCAGGCGTCCTCTCTACAGCTTCATAAATCCGTTCAGACCTGACAATCACACTTTCCGGCGTTCCAAGAATTGCCGTTACCCTTCCTTCACGCTCACTCCCTATCCCGATCAAAAAAGAAAAGGGTTGTAATCCCCACAACTTTCCATCACGAAGCCATTCGGTCACATCAATGATCTTCCCGGTCTTTTCACACCCCAAGATTTCAAATTCCTGTAAGGTAAGGGGCATTTCCCGTTCAGACAATAAACTTCCGAGTGAATATGACCCGGAAGTATCCACATAACTTCTTATCTCCTTCAATATTATCTGTTCCTTCTCTTCCTCCCACCGTAAAATCCTCGGACCGAACCGATCGCCCTGATATCCGAATTTAGCATCAGCAGATTTTTTTTTTCGTCCGGCACCCTCCAATATTGTAGTCGTCAGGCTCATATCACGTCCTAGCAGACTATCCGGGATCACCCATAAAATACGTCCATTCTGTTGATAAGTTGTAAACAAACCAGGTATAACTTCCGACTGTGCATAAAGCTTTATCATACACAGCAAGAAAAAAAGAATCCAACAGATTTTTTTCAACCAGGATAACATTTTCCGGGACCTGAACAGGTCCCGGAAAAACAACTGCTTCTTATTTAAAAGCATAGACAAAATCCACTACATTTTTAAATCCTTTAAACTCATAAACCATCAAGTCTTTCGTTCCCTCTTCCTTATCTATCTCTCCGGCTGCAGTCAGCTTCATTTCAAGCATACTGCAATTTCCATCCGGATATTCGGCCACTCCCCCCAGGTAACTTACAAAATCATAAGGAATCGCTTCTACCTCATCTCCTCCCGAAATATCCCAACGGTCCTCCCGTTGGCTGCGGAATTTCAACCGGGTAATCCGTACAGAAGGATCCGGATGGGCATAAATTTCATATGAACGAGGAGTTGAACGAGTCAAGTCTGCCCGATAAATCTTATTACCGACAGCATAGTAAAACATACGGTCAAAATAAGCTGAAGTGGCCACCGGTAATTTTCCTTCGACAAGCCCTGTTTCCGGGGTCAATTCCCAATAACCGCTACAGATTGTCCCTTTCTTCCCTTGTATCATCTCCGGAGAAATTTCGTAAATATACAAGCTACTTCCCTGACTGGCTATCGCCATAATCTTCGGAACATCGCGGGAAGTCGTCGCTCCGATATAAATTACATCTTTATCTCCAATATTGTTCGGATCGAATTTATTCGGATAACCGGCCTGCTCGCCTATGGTCTCCAGTTTCTGTTCATTCAGACTTCCGTCAATATCGTAAAGATCTTCCATGCCGCTAGCGATGTAGCGGTTCGTATTATAATTATTACCGCCAATATCCGCATTATAGTAAGAAAGGAAGCGTTTGTTCTTGGAATCATAAATAATATTTATTCCTTCCGGTGACACATCATAAGCCAGGGAAGCCCTCTCTGCATAATAATCCCCATCTGCAGCTTTCACCGGATAATAAACAGAAAATCCATCCGGCTTGGCAAACCAGAATACCCCGTCGTCAATAATACATTCCCCCCGTTTATCTCCTTCCGCATACATCGGTGCATAATGGGTGTCATTATTCAGCTTTTTGTATAACAACATTCGGTTATATGCATAACGTTCTTCCAAAGTAGCACCATCCAGCATATAGTTTTTCCCTCCTTCAGTGAAAATACCCAACAATGTCTCCTCAGATCCTTGCTGCATGGCATTTTTCAGATGCAAATTATTAATCGACAAGAACAAAGGTTTACCCTGCAACCTGCCTCCCGTTTCCTGTGCATAGATATCTTGTACGGCAACCCGGCTGCTACCGTCCCCATCGATACATCCCAATACGGCATTCTCACCGATATTCTGCAGCACAAACCAACAACGGTTAAATGCAGCCACCAAATTAACCACCGTCTCACCGAAGGTCACGATATTCTGTACCGTATCCGTTACAGCCAGCCGTAATGTAATCTGTCCGCTATTTTTCGGGTAAACCCATATCCGGCATACCGAATCCGTACCACATTCCGTCCACGTCACCCCACTTAGATTCTTTTTCCACAAATAAGTCAAATTGGCATTATCTTTCCGGTCCAACTGGGTAACAGCCGCTTTCACTTCAACCAAAACCGAATCTTTCTTCGGTATCGTAACACTGACGCTCCGCGGCATTTCTAACACCATATCGTTGATGTCATTATAATCATAATTTCCCAAATCATCGTAACAGGCTATTCCCAATACAGCCAATAATCCCCATACCAATATCTTTTTCATACTATCATTTTTTCTGTTCACATTCATCATCAATCCTTAGGAAACACAATCTCATTCTGAGGATTTTCGTCATCCATCAAAGGCGGATTACCAGCCTTCTTATAAGCCTCATACTTAGCACTGACCTCATCCCTGACTTCTTTCGTCTGCTCTGTCTCAGCATAAATTTTCCCCAAGTTGTCCATCATAAACATATATTTATTATTACTGTATATCCCCCACAACCTCTCATCCCAATCTGAAGGACGTATCGTATAAGCGATAGTAACTTCACAATCCGAATTCTCCACACGTCCCTCCCCAAACTCATGCTCAGCATTCTCTATATCAAAAGTCAGTTTTGTATTCAACTGGGCACCGACCCTAGGGGGACGGGGTACAACCAACTGGGCCGTAAAAGTTTCAGCCCCAACAGGAAATTCATAAGAAGGTATAAACACAACCCCTTCCATCTGATCGACCGTTTTCAGGCAAAAATTCAAAGGCTTTTCCAAAGCATATCCCAAACAACGCACTTTTACCCCTAAAGCACGTTCTGTAACTTCATTTATATAATCCCGGTCATCGAAAACACACTCGGCTTTTGTATTGAAAAATTCCAGACGGGGGGCTTCGTTATATCCCTTTATATCATTTTTCTCACAAGAAATGGCGGTAATCAATACAACCATCATTCCATATATCAATCTTTTCATCACTTACTATTTTCCGGTTATACCAAACATATCTTCATTTTCAGGCAAAGGAAACTGATACTTTGTCCGTACATCGACCAAACTGCAATTTGCAAAAGTGACGTAGTTGTGCCGTTTATAAAAATAAAACAGCTGTCCCTCTCCGTAATACTCTTTCAGGTATTCACGCATCACTTCGTTGATCCGGCGCGTATGCCCACTGTCAAATCCTTCACGGGTATCCGGTTCGTCATATCCTTTTCCCCCATCTGTCGCATCACTGGAGGCGATTCCCCGTTTAAAACGAACCATATCCAAAATTTCAGCGCTGCTCTGCGGATCCGGATCACATTCAGCCATAATATAATACATTTCCGGAATCCTGATCTAGGGCATGACATCTGCACCGGAATAAGCTCCTGTATAATTCGGTAAATGATCTGAGGCATATCCGGTCTGATCGTATTTCGACAAGATTTTCTTTGTATCATCAGTAATCAACATCTCATGAAAAGCGGCATTTCCTGAACGGAAATCAGTAGAACCACCGGCAGATAAATCATAAAACTGCCCGAACAGTTCTTTGCCGACTCCCAAACCGGAAACATTCTGATTGATGAAATCAGGGTCCACCACTTTC